>Ga0207973_100777_pt1 | contig 7886 bp, 6 predicted proteins | sample LakWasMe82_HOW10_2_FD_183908 | JGI IMG/M metagenome (GOLD analysis project Ga0207973, IMG submission 183908) | Freshwater sediment methanotrophic microbial communities from Lake Washington under simulated oxygen tension - Sediment Metagenome... | ecosystem: Environmental > Aquatic > Freshwater >... | reverse complement strand
TGATATTAATGGTCCTCAGCGCGTTCTCCGCGCTGCTTGGTCGTTTCTATTTCCTGCAAGTCTACCGCTATGATTACTACCAGACGCTGGCAGAAAATAACCGTATTTCGATTGTCCCGATCACACCTAACCGTGGCCTGATCTCAGATCGTAATGGCATTATCCTGGCACATAACTTTTTTGTGTATACGCTGGAAATCACGCCGTCTAAAACCGATGGCTTGCAGGACACGATTGCCGAATTGGGGGCGCTGGTTGAAATCTCGGCCTCTGATTTAAAACGCTTTAAGAAGTTGCGCGCGCAGAGTCACACCTTTGAAAGCATCCCGATCCGCACCCACCTCAACGAATATGAAGCGGCCAAGTTCGCCGTCAATCGCTTCCGCTTCCCAGGTGTTGAGCTCAAATCGCGCCTGTTCCGCCATTATCCATATGGCACCTTGGGCACGCATGGTATCGGTTACATCAGCCGCATCAATGAAAACGACCTCAAGCAACTCAAAGAAAGCAACCAGCTGTCGAATTACAAAGGCACTGAGCACATCGGTAAGGCCGGGGTTGAACAAGCTTACGAAGAAGACTTACATGGCATCACCGGTTTCCAGCAGGTAGAAATTGACGCCGACGGCCGCGCGGTGCGTGTGCTATCCAGCGCATCACCCACCTCAGGCAATAATATTGTGCTGTCTATGGATGCCAAAATGCAGGAGATCGCCGAGCATGAGTTTGCTGGCAGACGTGGGGCATTGGTGGCGATCCAGCCAAAAACGGGCGAAGTGCTATCTATGGTGAGCATGCCGTCGTTTGATGCCAACCTGTTTGTCGATGGCATTGATTTTGACAACTGGAATAACCTCAACAACTCACCAGACAAGCCACTGATTAACCGCAGCCTCAAGGGCATCTACCCACCTGGGTCGACATTTAAGCCATTCGTTGCACTGGCAGGCCTGGAATCCGGCAAACGCCAGCCACCCTTTACCATTAGCGACCCCGGCTATTTCACCTTACCCAATAGCCGCCATCGCTACCGTGACTGGAAACCGTCCGGTCATGGTGCAGTGGATATGCGCAAGGCGATTACCGTCTCTTGTGACACTTTTTTCTACGGCCTGGCAGTTGAGCTCGGCATTGAGCGCCTGACAGATTTTGTGCGCCATTTTGGCTTTGGTGAAAAAACCAATATTGATATCCAGGGTGAGTTGTCCGGTCTGTTGCCAACCCCTGCCTGGAAGCAAAGGCGCTATAAACAACCCTGGTACATGGGCGAAACCGTGATTGTCGGTATCGGCCAGGGCTACACGCTGGTGACGCCCATGCAGCTAGCCTATGCCACGGCCACGCTGGCCAACAACGGCAAGGCGATTCGTCCGCACCTCGTCAACGCCATCGTTAACGCCAAAACCAACCAGGTGAAAATGTTACCGCACATCATTGCCGACCAGCTCAACTTGAGCGCGCAGAATCTGGATATTGTGAAACTGGGCATGATGGATGTGACCCGCCCAGGCGGTACCGCTGCGGCAATCGGCGCCAATGCCGGCTATGACATCGCGGCTAAAACGGGTACTGCACAAGTGGTCGGCATCAAGCAAAATGAAAAATACAACGAAAAACTGATTAATGAACGCCACCGCGACCATGCCTGGTTTATTGCCTATGCGCCAGCCGAAGACCCCAAAATTGCCGTGGCGGTGATTGTTGAAAACGGCAGCCACGGTGGCTCTACCGCAGGCCCCATTGCCCGCAAGGTGATGGATTATTACTTGCTGGGTAAAATCCCGGTGGATCCGGCAGCGGCACAAGCCGCAGCGGCGGCAGAAGCAGCTGTCGTCAACGCGCCAGAAGTCGAGGAGGAGCCTCATGATTAGACAATGGATAGGCCATTTTATCCGGCATATCGACTCGATTTTGCTGGCCACGGTGCTCATGGTGCTGGTGGTGGCACTCATGGTACTTTACAGCGCCTCGGGCCAGTCACTGCTTAAGGTGAATGCGCAGTTAATCAACATTGTGGTGATGCTGGGGGTGATGTTCCTGGTCGCCAACACCCAGCCACAACATATAGAACGCATTGCGCTACCTGCCTACCTGCTTGGGCTAGCCTTGCTGATTGCGGTAGCACTGGTCGGTGATATCAGCCACGGCGCACGACGCTGGCTCAACCTCGGTGTGACCAAAATCCAGCCGTCAGAACTGATGAAACTGGCGGTACCCATCATGTTGTCATGGTACTTTTCCAAACGTGAAAGTATGCTGCGTACCGCAGACTACATCGTCGCTGGCGTCATTTTGCTCACGCCCGTGTTGCTGATTGCCAAGCAACCCGACCTCGGCACAGCCACGCTGGTATTTGCGTCTGGTTTTTATGTCATCTTTCTGGCCGGGCTGAGCTGGAAATTTATTTTGGGCAGCGCTGTCGCCTTCGGTGCCGCATTGCCAATTCTGTGGTCCATGCTGCATGATTATCAGCGTCGTCGGGTAGAGATCCTGATTGATCCCAGCCAGGATCCACTAGGCGCGGGTTACCATATTATTCAGGCCACCATCGCCATTGGCTCTGGTGGTACCACTGGCAAAGGCTGGCTCAATGGTACGCAGTCACAACTCGACTTTGTGCCAGAAAGAACAACCGACTTTATTTTTGCCGTGTTTGCTGAAGAATTTGGCCTGGTTGGTTGCAGCCTGTTACTGCTGTTGTTCACCATTATTATCGGCCGCGCCTTCATTATCGCGTCACAAGCCAAGAGTACCTTTTCGCGCTTGCTGGCGGGTAGCATCGCCGCCACCTTCTTTACTTACTGCTTTGTGAATATGGGCATGGTGAGCGGCATTCTGCCTGTGGTCGGCATTCCATTACCACTGGTGAGCTACGGCGGCACCTCACTGTTAACCCTCGGCCTTAGCCTGGGCTTGCTGATGAGCGTTCAATCGCACAAACGCCTGGTGGCGACGGATTAAGCGGGTAAACACCGATTAAGGAACAGGATGTTTTTTTACTTGCAACGGTTATGCATCGTCACGCTGGCTATCTGGCTAGCAGCTTGTAGCAGCAGCATGCCTCCCCGGCAAACCGCACCGGCGGCACCACCGACCAGGCCTGCCACCAGCAGCCCCGCCAGCTCGATACCTCCCCCCGCTACTAACAACCCCGCAACGAATGGCTCAGTCATTGGTGGCCCCAAAGTTATTAACATCGACCCAAAACCAGAGACTAGCGGCAATCCGACTGACGGCATAGACCCGAACATCCCGCTCGAAACCACCATCACGCCCAAGCTGGAACCGATTGTCAAAGGCACCACCAAACCCTATATCGTCAATGGTGAAACCATGACGCCGATGTCTGAAATCAATACACCGTTCACACAAACCGGACATGCTTCTTGGTATGGAAAAAAATTCCATGGCCGCCGCACTGCCAGTGGTGAACCCTATGACATGTTCAAATTAACCGCTGCGCATAGAACATTGCCTATCCCCAGCTATGTACGCATCACCAACCTCAGCAATGGCAAAACCATCATGGCACGCGTCAATGACCGCGGCCCGTTTGGCCGTGACCGCATCATAGACCTCTCTTACGCCGCGGCCAAACAACTGGATATTATTCGCCATGGCTCGGCACAAGTTGAGGTGTCACTGATAGACCCGACCCAGCAAACGCCGTCGCAACAAATCTCGGCATCACCTGTTGCCAGCAATACACCGACCCAGACAATCACCACACCAGCCGTAGTATCCGCCAACGCACTGACGACACTGGAAGCCGGTGGCATTTATGTACAAGTGGGCGCATTTGGCCTGGAAGAAAATGCGGACCGCCTGCACCAGCGCATTTTCACCACCCTGCCAGAAACACAATCCCTACTCAACAAAGTGTATAATGGAAAAACGTTCCAGATTGTGCTGGGGCCTTATCCGGATCACGCATTAGCAGCGCAAGCCGCCAGCCAGATGCGTGACAAATTGCAGTTACCTGCACTGATATTTTCGCGGTAGTCTTTTTCCGTTAGCAGTTTTCTTCTCATTAATTTTTATTCTCGTATAAATGATGACCATGTGGCGTTCCTGTATTGCTTTTCTACTTTCCATTCCTTTAATGACCGTGGCGGCCGAAGCCATCACTGGCAATGTGCCGACACCGACATTGGCGGCCAAAGCCTTTGTGCTGCGCGATGCCAATACCGGCAGCCTGCTGGCAGCGAGTAATCCGGATATGCCGGTTGAGCCTGCGTCACTGACGAAAGTGATGACGGCTTACCTGACGTTTGAAGCGGTAAAGCAAAAACGCCTGGCACTGACACAAACCTTGCCGGTCAGCCAAAAAGCCTGGAAAGTCGAAGGCTCTAAAATGTTTATCGATACCACCATGACGGTCACGGTGGATGAGCTGTTACATGGCCTGATTATCCAGTCTGGCAATGATGCTGCGATTACCCTGGCAGAAGGCATTGCAGGTAGCGAAGAGTTATTTGCATCATTAATGAACAAAAAAGCGGCGGCCCTAGGCATGAAAAACAGCCACTTTGTGAATGCCACAGGCTTGCCAGACCCTACGCACACCACCACTGCGCGTGACTTGTCGATCTTGGCCAACGCCCTGATTCGTGACTATCCACAAGACTATGCACGCCTGTATTCACAAAAATCTTATACCTATAACAACATCACACAGCCTAACCGCAACCGCTTACTGTTTCTCGACCCCAGCGTGGACGGCATGAAGACCGGCCACACAGAATCTGCAGGTTATTGCCTGATTTCTTCAGCCAAACGTAGTGACTTCCGCTTGATTTCTGTGGTCCTCGGCACCACTTCAGATAATGTACGCGCGGCCGAAAGCCAGAAACTGCTGAACTTTGGTTTCCAGTTTTATGAGTCCAAGCTGATTTACGCAGCAGACAAAGCCATTACGCGTCAAAAAGTATGGAAAGGCACCGAAAGCGAAGTCGACTTAACGGTCGCCAAACCAGTCTATTTAACATTACCGCAAGGTGAGTATGCCAATATGAAGGCGAATCTGCGCATTGCAAAACCACTGGAAGCGCCATTAAAAGCGCATCAAACCGTGGGTGCAGTAGATTTTAGCCTAGGCGGCAAAGTGGTACACAGTGTGCCGCTGGTGACCGTGCATGCCGTTGAGGCCAGCAATATCTTCTCACGCATGATCGACCAGGTCCGCCTGTATTTGCAGTAAACCCTTGTCGTCATAAAGCGGAACAAGCACAAAGGTAGGTGAACCCCATGACCCAGCAAGAACAAACGCCTGCGGCGGAAGAAACCCTGATTGAGTTTCCCACCAACTTCCCGATCAAGGTCATGGGCGAAACACATGACGACTTCACACTCGAAGTCACGCGCGTGATTCAGGGCCATTGGCCAGAATTCGACACACACCTGATAGAAATGCGCGGCAGTAGCAATGGCAAATACCTGAGCCTGACCTGCCTGGTGTATGTCACCTCCAAACCGCAACTGGACGATATCTACCGCAGCCTGACCTCGCACCCGATGGTCAAGGTCGTGCTGTAACCTGCTTTGCCTCCATGCCTGCTCTGCAAATCCGCCAGCTGGGCTTGACTGATTATGCAGCCACGCTGGCTGACATGCAGGCATTTACCGCCGGGCGCAACCAAGACACGCCAGACCAGCTGTGGGTCACCGAACATCCGCCGGTCTATACGCTGGGCCTTAACCGCCGTGGCGTACGCCTGCCGCAAAACGGCATCCCGGTGGTTAATGTAGACCGTGGTGGCAAAATCACTTATCACGGCCCCGGGCAATTAATCGTTTATTGCCTGGTTGATCTGGCGCGCAGCCACTTGAATGTGCGGCAACTCGTCTCCATCTTGGAAAACAGCCTGATAGAATTTCTGGCCGCACACGGCGTTGCCGCCGAAGCGCGTGCCGATGCACCCGGCGTCTATGTGGATGGTAAAAAAATTGCCTCACTCGGATTACGCCTGAAAAACCAGTGCTGCTATCATGGCTTGAGTTTGAATATAGAGATGGATCTACAACCGTTTGCCGACATTGACCCTTGCGGTTATGCTGGCATGCAGATGACGCAAACCCGGGATTTAAATATCGCGCTGACGATGACTGACATTGCAGCGGATTTAACCCAACGATTGAAAGAGAAACTGACGCATGTCAGATAATTCCACCCAAGAACATCCAATCGACGCGCGCCCGGCCAAAAAGGTGGCAGGTGTCAAAGAAATCGACGCAGCCAAGACTTCGCGTATTCCGATTAAAATCGTGCCGCAACCCATGCTGCGCAAACCGGAATGGATACGCATGAAGGTGCCGGATTCGGCCCGCTTCCAGGAAATCAAACAGGTATTGCGCGATAACAACCTGCATACGGTGTGCGAAGAAGCCAGCTGCCCCAATATTGGTGAATGTTTTAGCGGCGGCACCGCCACCTTTATGATTCTGGGTGATATTTGTACCCGCCGCTGCCCGTTCTGCGACGTCGCCCACGGCAAACCGTTGCCACCTGATGCCAATGAACCGGAAAACCTGGCACGCACCATCGCGCAAATGAAGCTGCGTTACGTCGTGGTCACCTCGGTCGACCGTGATGACTTGCCTGATGGCGGCGCACAGCATTTTGTCGATTGCATCCGCGCCATTCGCGCCCAATCCCCGCAGATTAAAATAGAAATCCTGGTACCGGATTTTCGTGGCCGCCTGGATGTTTCACTCAAAATCCTGCGCGAGGCGCCACCAGATGTCATGAACCATAACCTGGAAACCGTGCCACGCTTATACAAGCAGGCACGCCCGGGCTCTGATTACCAGCACTCCCTCGATTTGCTCAAACAATTTAGCCAGATGTATCCGCATGTGCCGACCAAATCCGGCCTGATGCTGGGCCTGGGCGAAACTGATGAAGAAATTCTGGAAGTGATGCGGGACTTGCGCGCGCATGGTGTCAGCATGCTGACATTAGGTCAATATTTACAGCCCAGCGTGCACCACTTGCCGGTATTGCGCTATGTCACGCCACAAACCTTTGACTGGTTTAAGCAACATGCAGACGCCATGGGCTTTGACAATGCCGCTAGCGGCCCTATGGTGCGCAGCAGTTACCATGCAGACCAGCAAGCGCATGCCGTGATCGAACAACCCTCATCATAAGCAGTGCCGGTATCCCCGGCCAACAATAACAAGCACAGGAGCAACCATGGTTCCACACTTAACAACGGCTTTGAGCGGACCACTGTACACGCTGGAAAAACGCGTGTTGCAGGCGATGCCGGACATCGAGCACTGGTTTCGCACGAAATGGCAGGAAATCCCCGCGCCTTTTTATGCCAGTGTGGACCTGCGGAATGCCGGTTTTAAAATCGCGCCGGTAGATACCAATTTGTTCCCTGGCGGCTTCAACAACCTTAATCCTGAATTCTTAAGCCTGTCTGTGCAAGCGGCACAAGTCGCCGTCGAGAAAATCTGTCCTGACGCGCGCCGTTTATTGCTGATTCCGGAAAACCACACCCGCAACACTTACTACCTGCGCAATGTGGTGGAATTATGCAATATCCTAAAAGCCGCAGGCATGGAAGTGCGCGTTGGTAGCCTGTCACCAGACATTACTGAAATCACCCGACTGGAAACCCATGACGGCCTGCCCTTGATTCTGGAGCCGCTGGTGCGCGTGAAAAACCGCCTGCAATTAAAAGCGGCTTCGTTTGAGGGTGTCGATTATCCAGCCTTTGATAGCTGTGCCATCCTGCTCAATAATGATTTATCCGGCGGTGTGCCTGACATGTTACAAGGCTTGGAGCAAAACCTGATTCCACCTTTGCATGCTGGCTGGTTTATCCGCCGCAAATCACAGCACTTTGCCGCCTACGACAAAGTGGTCGAGGAGTTCT
>Ga0207973_100773_pt1 | contig 7926 bp, 9 predicted proteins | sample LakWasMe82_HOW10_2_FD_183908 | JGI IMG/M metagenome (GOLD analysis project Ga0207973, IMG submission 183908) | Freshwater sediment methanotrophic microbial communities from Lake Washington under simulated oxygen tension - Sediment Metagenome... | ecosystem: Environmental > Aquatic > Freshwater >... | reverse complement strand
CCGGGTTGATTGAATACAGTCGCGGCCGTATCACGGTATTAGACAGGCCGGGATTGGAAGCGAGGGTCTGTGAATGCTACCAAGTGGTCAGAACGGAATTTGATCGCCTGTTGCCCCCGAGTCCGCAGCCTTAGCTCATTCGAGCGAAACACCTACCTGGAAATCGCAAAGCGAAAGCGACACGATAAGTTCCCTTCCCTTGGCCCACACCTGATTAGCAAGATGCTTCAGCCAACCAACCGTAGAGACGCGATTTATCGCGTCTCTACGGGTGCATTTTTTGTAACTGGCTGTGGGTATATCGAATATTTTGTTTCTGGCTGAACCATCTTGCTAATCAGGTTAAGTTAAGGATTTTTCCGTTCGCCCTGAGCCTGTCGAAGGGTGAATGGAAAAATCCGAAGCCGCTAAGTTAAGCCATTCATGATTCGACAAGCTCACCACGAACGGCTTAACTTAATGGCAGTGCCCTTGGCCCGATTAGCAAATGACTCAGGCAGCACCGAAGCCGCCGCGATTATCTGTGCGCCGGCGTACAGACCCTGGCGGGGGTTTGGCGTATGCTCAGACCCAGCGAAAAATATACGCTGCCGCTACATATCGCTCAATATTTTTCATCCTGGAAAAATCAGTTGGCGCATGCGTAGTCCGTTCACCAGACTGGAGAGCACATGGCACATCAAACCATTAATCACTACAATGCCTCGCCCGGCGACGCCATGCCCATCCGCAAATGGCTTGCAGGCATCTCCCAACTAACCTTACTCGGCGCTTTGCTTGCGTCCGGCTGTACCTCGGAACAGTCGGGCGGGCAAGGCAATCAGGCGCAGCAAGAGAAACACAGTTCCGCCGGCAAACCTGTTCACAAGGAGGTCGGCGAAGCGTCGTGGTACGGCCCTGGATTTCAAGGCCAGGAAACCGCCAATGGCGAAACCATCCAAGTTTACCGATGGGAACCAAGGCTCAAGTAACCAACCTCGAAAACGGCAAGAAGGTCGAGGTCAGAATTAATGATCGCGGCCCTTTTATTGAAAACCGCGTCATCGATCTTTCCGGGGCCGCGGCTAATAAGCTTGACATGAAAAAGGACGGTACCAGTCAGGTCAAGATTGAGACTAAAGCTGTCAAGAAAACACGCGCCGCCCGCAAGTTCGCAAAGACAAAAACCGCGCTAACTCAATCACGCAGTAAAGCTAAGTAACTGATGTTACGCCTTGTCCACGAAAAGCACGAAAGACACGAAAAAATAGAGAACAGTATATTTCTCGGTTAACGAGGTAATGCCAAGCATTTAGCCACATTCCTTTTGACAACGTTCATGACAGGTATATGACTTGATACAGGCATGAGAGGGACGCGCTTTGTTTTTTGCGTCTTTGTTCTGCTCTGTCTCCCCACTTTGTTTTTCGTGCTTTTCGTGCCTTTCGTGGACTACGCTTTATTTATTAGAGGCGTGCTCAACATCAGTAAGTAATGCGCCGGTTTTCAGTAAACCGGTGAGCGCTTCAGCTGTCACCGGACGACCGAAATAATAGCCTTGACCCTCATCGCAATGCAGGCCCTGAAGAAATGCAGACTGCTCCGGCGTTTCCACGCCCTCGGCAATGACTTGCTTGTTAAGGCTTTTGCCCATGCCGATCACCGCGCTGACGATGGTGGCATCGTCAGCGTTGTTGATCATGTGGTTCACAAACGACTGGTCAATTTTCAGGGTATCAATCGGAAACTGCCTCAAATAGCTTAGGCTGGAATAGCCGGTGCCAAAATCATCAATCGCAAGTTTTATGCCCATGTCCGAGAGTGCATGCAGCACTGAATCGCTAGACTCGGCATCCTGCATCAGCAAGCTTTCGGTCAGTTCGAGCTCCAGATGGATGGGCTCCAAACAAGTATCCTCAAGGGTTGCGCGGATGTTTGAGAGAAAATCCTTGTCACGGAATTCGAGAGCGGAGGTGTTGACCGCGACGGTGATCCGGGGCAATTCGGCCTGCTGCCAAATACGGGCCTGGAGACAGGCTTCGCGCAGCACCCAGCGACCTATCGGCAGGATCAGTCCGCAATCTTCGGCGATGGACACAAACTGCGTCGGCAATATCAGTCCCCGTTCAGGATGCCGCCAACGAATCAATGCCTCGACACCGACAATCGCGCCGCTGTGAAGATTTATTTTCGGCTGGTAGTACAACACAAACTCCTGCCGTTCCAATGCACCGCGCAGGTCGGCTTCGATGGATTGCCGTTGAACGGCCCGGTCATTCATGCCTTGTTCGAAAAACTTGTAATTATTGCGCCCGCTTTCCTTGGCGTGATACATCGCTGTGTCCGCGCTTTTGATCAAGGTCTCTGCATCCCGACCATCATCGGGGTAGACGCTGATGCCGATACTCACATTGATATGGAGTTCGTGCCCCTCAATTTGGTGAGGCTGCGAGATCGACGCGAGCATCTTTTGCGCAGACAGCGCCGCATCTTCTGCGTGTTCAATAAAGGAAAGCAGCAGCACGAACTCGTCGCCGCCTTGACGACTGATGGTGTCCGAATGGCGTACGCAAGCCAACAGGCGCTGGGCAACCGACTGTAACAATTGGTCGCCGACCGGATGTCCCAAAGAATCATTAATGTGTTTAAATCGGTCCAGATCCATAAACATCACGGCAAGTTGCCTGCCTTGACGACGAGCCAACTCAATCGCCTGCTTAAGGCGGTCTTGCAGCAGCATTCGATTGGGCAAATCAGTTAACGCATCATGATGCGCTAAATGATCCAGCTGGTCTTTAGCCATTTGGACTTGCTCGGCCAATTTCTGTGCCTCAATGGTAGCGATAACCAGATGTGCGTTCGCTTGCTGCAACATAGTGACGTGATCGTCGGAGGCCGCACGCATCGTCTCTGCCACGTGAATTCTCCGCTCACGCGAGCTGGCTTTCCCTTCGCGCAGCTGGGCGGCGTCTTCGCGCGAGCTGGCATTTCCTTCTCGCCGGTGAGCGGCGGCTTCGCGTGAAGCGGCTTGACTTTCGCGCCGATGTGCCGCTTCTTCGCGTGAAGTCGCGGTCTGTTCACGCAAGTCGGCGGCATTTTCACGCACCTGCGCGGCATCTTCCCGAGCAGTAGCCAATTTTTCGCGGCTTATAACGGCCTCCTCATTGGCAACGACAGTGCTTTCCCGACGCTGAATATATTTCTCATAGCGCTTCGGCAAGCGGTCATTATTCTGCTTAGTCGGACCCGGTTGATCAAGATCGGGGGCATTCGACGCGGCGTCTTTATCATTCATGTTCATTGCTGTCCTACTCCTGTTACCGGGGCATTCTGATTAGCCTTTGACGCAGTGGGTCGCCCCGACATGATTCCGTCATACCCTGATAAAACTTCTCCAATAACGATGCCTTGGTCTGTAATCTCAAACAGTCGAATATCCTTACTATGCATGCTGCCACGTACTTTAACGACCGAGAATACGCGTTTGAATTGTCCCGCGATTTCGATATAACGCAGCACAATGATCGCGTCGGCGAGAAAAGCGCTGCCGAATGGGCTAAAGCGCAAATCGGTGTAGCGGTCTTCCAATTCTGTCGTCATTAATATGGTCACGCCCCTATCAGTCAACTCGGCAATGAGCCTATACAGCGATCCGCGAAAATCCTCACTAAACTCGGGCGCCAGTGCCAGCTCAAACCCGGAGAGGGAATCGATAACGACGCGCTTTGCCTGCATGCGCTCAATCATTTCGATCAAATCATGCAACGTTTCATCAATCGATAGATCCAGGGAACGGGTGTTGATTACCCCGACATGTCCAGCTTTGATCAGCCCATTCAACTGCTTGCTCAGCTGTTGACTGGGACTCTTCTCAAACGCCGCAATCACGCCTGGCTCCCCCCGACGTACGCCTTCGGCGAGAAATTCCGTTGCCAAAATAGTTTTCCCGCAACCGGACGGCCCGACCACAAGCAGCGAGTATCCAACCGGCAAGCCGCCGGCCAACATGTCATCCAAACCGGGCGTTCCCATCGGAACACGTTCCTCAGCAGCGGATGTCTTGATTGCCGCCTTAGCCGTTGCGACTCGTTGAATAATTGCACGCGGGAAAACTTGAATGCCTTCATTACTGATACGGAAGGTATGCAAACCGGGCGCCTGGGCTTGACCACGCATTTTGACCACTTGTATCTTGCGCACCATTGAATTGCGATGCACATTCTGTGACAGCTGCAAAATGCCATCCGCTACGGTAGAAACCGGGCTGGATTCCATTTCTGACGTCATATATTCGCCGACTAAAAATGTTGTCGCCTGCCAGTTGGTCATTTTCATGACCAACTGCTGGATAAACCGTTGCAGTTCGGACGCGCCCTTTTCCTTCTGCTTTGTTAACCGTACAACTGATCGAAACGAATCGACAAATACTAGACTCGGCGCATAGGCTTTCACTTCTTCGGCAATACGCGCCAAAACACGCTCAAGATTTCCCTCCAAGAGATCTACAGACAAGTTGACGAAGCGGATCGATTTGTTGACTTTTGTAATATCAAAAAAAGGAAATTGCTGTTGATAACGAAGCATCTTCAAGGCGGGTTCACCGAGTACCGTAAAGAACAGCGCCCGATTTGTCGGGCTTGCCAACGAGAATATGATTTGGTGAGCGAGTGTTGTTTTTCCGCTTCCCGGTAAGCCCGCGATCAGGTTAAATGAAAATTCCGGCAGGCCTCCTCCCAACAGGTTATCCAGGCCGGGCACACCCGTTTTCAGAAGACGGATGCTTACTTTTTTATTCATTTTTGAACTCCTTGCCAGGGCTAACCAAAGCGTCATTGGTCCATGACGTGCGTAAAATACTGGTCGTTAACTGCTCGCCGATTAACGAGGCCAGGATGTCGGTAAATGTGATCAATAGCAGACTGTTGGCTTCTCTGGCTTGCCCAGGCGATTGAACTTCAAAGCTCTTTTTCAATTCCGCGAACCGTTGACCCGTCGGCGATGCAGTTGAGTCTGCCGAAAGCCAGGGAAATGTTGACTGTGTAAGGAACAGGCTTCTGTCGTAAAGTGAATTGAAACCACCTTCTCCAATAATCGAAATGATTTGAGCCGCCATTTGCTCCCATAACATAACCGCTGCATCCGCAACTTTTTCAGTACGTTGAGCGATGAGATTGCTAATAATCTGGTGCCTCAGTAAGCTACTGTTTTCCATGTAAAACACCGCTAATAGTAGATTGATATAAGGACGTTGATGGAATACAGCCGATGCTTCAATCCACCATCCCTATAGTTGCCGTAGGCGAATTCTCGGCACGACTGCATGGGCAGATACTTGCGCCTCGGCAATTATCCAATAGTAGGTGTTCTAGACGTTGCGACAGATTACCTAACGGCGAAATCACCTACAGCACTATTAACCTAAAAAAACAGCGTGGTGTCGTACAAATGATTTCAGGATAGGGGCTTCAACTTTTTCAATCAATATGTGCTATTACCTATCAAGCGAATTTGCTTGCTGAGCCGATTACAGCTTAGACGGGTAAACATTATGGGGTTCAAACGCCGTAAACGATGAGTCCATTGAGCGCACTGCAACGCGCGGCGATCCGATAAAAACGCCCGGCGTGCCGGGGACGATGCTCGGTCGTGATGGCAAAAGTTACCGGAACGAAGCCATGATCGCGTCCGGCTCGCTACTTTGATGCGCGCGCTTCATGGTAAGGTTTCCTGTTTTGAAGACGATACGTCGGAGTGGCGGCCTAATTGCCGACTTCCGTATCGAAGAGATTGAGCATGCCCCCTCACTCCAAAGAACAGGAAGACGATGACGCCCAAGGCAAACATGCAGGCTTGCGCTAACTGCAATCCATAGGGTATTTGGTTGACACTCAGCAGCAACGCCAATACAACGAGCGACGGCACCAAACCGAACACGATAATCAGCGCGATAATAAAGACTTTAATGATGGTTTGGCCAAATAGCACGGCTGAGCCAAATGATAATTCCGGAGTTTCAATGATCGCAAACAGTGATCTGCCGATACTCACGTCTACGATTGAAATCACGACCAGCGGAAGCACTATAAACAGCAGATCCCCCAAGATGGCATACATCGCGGCTATTCGATGAATCTTATGCGCTTCCTCGACGTTAAGTATTACGGATAGATCTTTAATCATTTAACAACGCGCCTGAAAATCTTAGGAGGATGTTCATGTGCCATCTCCACTGTCGAAACCGTAATATTGAAGAAAGGGTCGGAGCTTGATATATAACGCCTCCTGATTAGCTGGATGCTTCAGTCATAGACAAAATAAACAGCCAGTTCCAAAAATGCGACCTGTAGAGACGCGATAAATCGCGTCTCTACGGTTGGCTGAAGCAGCTTGCTAATCAGGTCAAGTTTTAGCTTCGCTGATAACGAAGAATGCCCCGATCTAATCATCGATACCACTGCTAACTCTTTCCTGCCCGGAAAAGCAGGAGTCCGCCGCCCGCCACTATCGCCCCCACACCCGCCCAAACCGGCACATTGACTGTTTCAGTATCTTTAACCGTCAGTTCTAACGGGCCTAACTTGGCTTCCTGTGTTTCCTTTGTATAGCTGAATTGTCCATACACCAGCCCCAACAGGCCGGCTATGATCAGCACGACTGCCACAATCTTGACTGCGCTCATCTTGTTTCTCCTATAAAGGCACATTTTAAAGCTCGCCATCCCGGCGGGATAGCCCGTTGCCGGAATGACGGCGTAGCACAGACACTTGTGCATAACGATGAAAGCTCCAGCTTGAGAACCGGCGCAAAACCGTTATTGCTAAGTTTGAATGCGGGTTTCCAGGCTGCCTGAGCGGTGCCGAATCACTCGTCGCCCGATACCCTGCCGCATAAGTTCATTCCCGCATCGTTACAAGACACGTCGACCTTGAATAACCCGCAGCAGGATCACAATGATCGCGATAACCAACAGAATGTGAATGAAACCACCCAGTGTGTACGAGGAGACCAAACCCACTACCCAAAGGATAATTAAGAGGAGCGCAAGAGTTTCTAACATTGGTTCTTCTCCGTAATAGGCCGTCAATTGACGGCGTTATAAACCGCAGATAAACAGATGAAGCAGACCGGAAACCGAAGCAATGCCTGCCCCCTTAAACCGGTGTGCTTCACCTTTATCGCCTGTTAAAACAGTCATTGAGAGCATTTCGTCGCGGCCGTTCAACAGGCCCGTCTGTCCGGATTTGGCTGTAAACGGCGCAACTGTGCTCGTTTTAATCGTCAAGTTTATCCTTAATATCTTCCTTGAGATCACCAAAGCCCTTCTTAACCTTGCCGGCGATCTTTTGGATATTTCCTTCTACCTCCATGCCCTCATCATCCAGTAACACCCCGGTCGCTTCCTTAACTTTACCTTTGGCTTCTTCTACCCGGCCTTTTATTTGATCTTTGTTCATGCGTTTCTCCTGATAGTTAATTTTTCTATGACCCGCAAGGGAGATTTCCCATTGCTTGCACACAATACAAGTAAAACTGAACCCAGTCGGTGCGGCACCGCACATAGGCATGGTGCAATCATAACGGAACGACTTCCCGGCTAGATTCTGCCCAATAGCACCAGAACGAGTAAAATGATCAGCACCAGCCCGAGTCCGCCGGTGGGGCCATAACCCCATTCCCGGCTGTGTGGCCAGGTTGGGAGGACGCCAACAAGCATCAGAACAAGAATTATGAGTAAGATTGTGCCAATTGACATGATAGTGCTCCTGTTTGAGAAAATACGTTATCTGAAAACCGTTCCTAAACGGCTCTGCCTTAGCCCGTGGATAGACATTCAGGTAAGGGTATGGTGCGTAAGCCCCAAAATACCCACAACGATCAAATACACGGCCACGAAATAATTTAAAAATCTTGGAACCAGCAAAATTAATATGCCTATCACCAGCGCCA
>Ga0207973_100766_pt1 | contig 8012 bp, 8 predicted proteins | sample LakWasMe82_HOW10_2_FD_183908 | JGI IMG/M metagenome (GOLD analysis project Ga0207973, IMG submission 183908) | Freshwater sediment methanotrophic microbial communities from Lake Washington under simulated oxygen tension - Sediment Metagenome... | ecosystem: Environmental > Aquatic > Freshwater >... | reverse complement strand
GCGTTATATAATCACACTAGCAAGCCCTGTAAATAGCATGACATGCATCCCTACTTAAACCTGAGGTTATCTTTATGAAGAAATTACCTATTCTTCTGCTCATTCTCTGCTGCACATCGTTAGTTGGCTGTAGCAAAGGCTCTCAAATCAACGGCCATAATACCCGCACTGCCTATAGATCGGTAAAGGCATTAAAAAACCGTTTATCTCCCGATGCCCGTATTGAATTTGAAGTCTCTTTCTGGATGCTTCGCGACTCTATTAAAAGCGAGAAGGACTTCCTTAACGCTGTTGACGGTAAAAAACCTGAAGAAATCATTGCCTTGGGCAAAGAACTTTATCAGCAACGGAAAAATAACGGCTTCGCCGGCTATGAAAAATATTCCAGCTGGGATGACATGATCGCCAAATTCGGCAAAGAAAGAATCGATCAAGATAACCGCAAAGCTCAAAAAGAAGATTCTAAAGACCAAGCCAACGACGTTTTGTACAAGCTCTAATTTTACCGGCTGGGCAAGGCTTTTTGATCGGTTAATGCCGCAACAAATTGACTTGCCTCAGCGATGGTCTGCTCCATCGCACGGATCAACTGGGAAATATCAATACCTATCTCAATAAATTCATGCCTTAATGCCGCAATAGCCTGGGCATTAAGATTATGTTTTAAATACAACACCTGATCTTTGAAGGCCGCCAATACCGGCTGGATTTTAGCTTCGGCCTTTTGCATGGACTTAATCAGCCGGGCGTAATTTTGTCTGGCTATTTTTAGCTGCTGCTTGCTGTGGGCGCGCAAGTTACGGTTCGTGTATTCATTGAGTTCGTTTTCCCATTCTACAAACAGCGCCTCGCTGACCTGTTCAATCGCCCTGATTCTATCGCTTACCGAATCGGATTTAGCGCAGCAAAACTGATACTGCCTGTTGAGCAGGTTGTATTTATGATCCAGAGCTGTTTCATTGACGCAAACCAGGGTCTTAAAGCGCTCCAGCGCATCTTCAAACTCATGCCTGGTTTCCTGCAAACCCACGCAGGCTTGTTCGACATGGGAAACAACTATATCGCGCTTATGCTCGCCGATGGATTCTCGGGCGCTGTAATAAACGGTGCGGATTTTTTTGGAGAGAAAGTTTCTGATTAAATTTAACACTTTTGTGCCATATCGTTGCTGACGGTTTGTGATGATCGGCCATTGGAACCTTGGTGTATTTGCTTGAATTCCATAATAGTTCCCACGCTCCGGCGTGGGAATTCAGTCCGCAACGCTCCAGCGTTGCGGGACGCTGGAGCGTCTGCCACGGCATTCCCACGCCGGAGCGTGGGAACAATAAAATCTATTCACGCCGCCAGCTGGTCGTGCCGTCCGGCGAATCTTCCAGAATCACGCCCTGCTCTTTCAGGTCGTTACGGATTTTATCGGCTAAGGCCCAATCCTTGGCTATTTTTGCATCCAGACGGGCCTGGATTTGTTGCTCTACATTATCTTCCCCAAGCGCGGCATCCCCGCTACCTTTAAGAAAAGTATCAGCATCTTCCTGCAATATTCCCAATAAACTTCCTAAATATTTCAGCGTAGCCGCCAAGGCGCACGTTTTCTGCCGGTCGGATTCTTTGGCTTTATTCAAGTCTCTGGCCAAATCGAACAACACCGACAGCGCAACCGGCGTATTAAAATCATCGTCCATCGCCTGTTCAAAACGGGCTTTATAAGCTTCCTCAATCGCCGCCTCGGCTATAGTTTCCACGCCGCGCAAAGCCGTATACAGCCGATCCAACCCCGCTTTTGCATCATTGAGCGATTCGTCTGAATAATTCAATGGACTGCGGTAATGACTGGTCAAAATAAAGAATCGTATTATTTCAGGCCTATACTTTTTCAGCACCTCGCGCACGGTAAAAAAATTACCCAACGACTTGGACATTTTTTCATCGTCAACGCGAACAAAGCCATTGTGCATCCATACATTAACAAACTTCTCGCCGGTCGCGCCTTCCGACTGGGCAATCTCATTTTCATGGTGCGGAAACTGCAAATCCATGCCGCCGCCGTGTATGTCGAAATGATTGCCCAGGCAACAGGTGGACATCGCCGAACACTCGATATGCCAGCCGGGACGGCCATTGCCCCAAGGCGACTCCCAGAAAGGCTCATTGGCTTTAGCCATCTTCCACAACACAAAATCCATCGGATTGCGCTTGGCCAGATCGACATCAACCCGCTCCCCGGCCTGTAAATCATCCAGATTTTTACCCGATAAGCGGCCGTAATCCTTAAATTGGTTCACCGCATAAAACACATCGCCATTGCTGCCGACATACGCCAAGTCTTTGTCCACCAGGCTTTTAATCATCGCGATAATATCGCCGATGGACTGGGTCGCCCTGGGTTCACGGTCGGGCGGCAAAACCGCCAACGCCCGCTCATCCTCGTGCATCGCATCGATAAACCGTTCGGTCAATGTGTGGTAGTCCTCGCCGTTTTCGATGGCGCGCTGAATGATCTTGTCGTCAATATCGGTAATGTTACGCACGTAGGTCAACTCGTAACCCTGATGACGGAAATAACGCGCAACCGTATCGAACACCACCATGACCCGCGCATGACCGATATGACAATAATCGTAAACCGTCATGCCGCAGACATACATGCCGATTTTGCCCGCTACGCGAGGCTGAAACGGTTCTTTTTTTCGGGCCAGAGTGTTATATATTTTCAACATGTCAGTAAATAATTCAATTAAGCAACATTTTCCATTGCCGATAAGTCGAGACAGCGGATTAAACAAAGCTGCACAATCTACCAAGCGCATGCTTCTCTTTCAAGACAAAAACACTTAAAATTCGTTCTTTGCATCACTTAATAAGGAAATCCATGCGCGCTTTCATTTTCTCCATGATGCTGCTCTTAACCACAACACTCTCATTTGCAACGGAAAATCTTATGTCTGATACACCATCAAAAGTTAAATTAACAACCTCTCTGGGTGAAATTATTATTCAGCTGAATCCCGAAAAAGCGCCCATTCCATCGCGTAATCCCCGGATTTATGGCGCAAGGCGGCGGTTTTGATACGGCTTTTAATCAAAAATCGGTTCATAACCCGATCAAAAACGAAGCCGATAACGGCTTGCCGAACAAACGCGGCTCTATCGCCATGGCGCGCACCAACGTGCCTGATTCGGCAACAGCCCAGTTTTTTATCAACTATAAAGATAACGCCTCGCTGAACCATACCAGCCCAACGCCAAGCGGCTGGGGCTATGCCGTATTCGGCGAAGTCGTTGAAGGCATGGATGTCGTCGATGCCATGGCTAAACAAGCTACCGGCAACCGCGGCGGACATCAGGACGTACCTAAAACCGACATCATCGTCGAAAAAGCTGAAGTTATGGAATAGACGAAAGGCGCAAGGCTAAAGGCGAAAGGTGCCGATACACACCCGTCTTTAGCCCTTTGCCCTTTGCCCTTTGCCCTTAGCCCTTAGTCTTTCACTCGCCTTTGAATCAAGAAATCCTGTTCATCTCAGATCTCCACATTTCCCTGGAAAAGCCTGAAATCACCCGTCGGTTTCTTTCATTCCTGAGCGAAAGGGCGCCCAAAGCCGCCGCCGTTTATATACTGGGCGATCTTTTCGATGCCTGGATAGGCGACGATGACCCTACCCCACCCAACAATAAAATCCGAAAACAGCTTAAGCAACTGACCGGCTCGGGTACGCCGGTTTATTTACAGCTAGGCAACCGCGATTTTCTGCTGGGCAAACGGTTTTCCGAGGATACCGGCGTTACGCTTATCGATGAGTATACTGTCATCGATTTGCATGGCACGCCGACGCTGCTCACACACGGCGATTTATTGTGTACCGACGACTTGCCTTATCAAGCATTCCGCGCAAAATCGCATACTCAGGAATGGCAACGAACCGTGCTGTCAAAACCGTTATTTTTACGTTTACTCGCAGCGCGTTGGTATCGTGTCCGCAGTTATTTCCACAAACGCAAAAAATCCCAGGACATTATGGACGTTAACCAGGACACGGTCGTTAATATCATGCGTGAACAACGCTGCCTGCGCTTGATACACGGCCATACGCACCGCCCTGCCGTCCATAATTTTAAAATAGGCGACCAGGCTGCCCAGCGCTTTGTACTTGCCGCATGGAGCAAGAATACGGCCGAGGCGCTCTGCTGGAGCAACACGGGTTATAAAATTGAGGCCCTTTAGGCCTATCCGTTCGTTTCATGACATCAAAAACCGCTAATTCATATTTCCCCCTTCAATTTAAGCGATTCCGCACAAGCAATTTTATCCGTCGAACGTACTCCCCATCGCCATTGCCAATATTTAAAATCGCCAATAGTTCACACAGCCGTATCCGTGCCGAATTATCTTGAAAAATATAGAACCGTCACCGCGAACTGCATAGACTGATTTTTTGCACCTAGGCAACGACTTCCGCGTCGCCCGCTGCACCTGCTTTTGACGTTTCGCATAATGCAGTCCTGTAAAATCTGTATAACCCACATCCTTCCGAGTTATGCAGGTAGCCTAATATAGGAGCGATGACCTGGACACCCTGAGTTTTATCAAAACGTTACGGGAAATCGTTTTGCACCAAAGCCTATAAAAGTTGACTTTTGGGGCAAAATCATTAAATTTAGGCCCCTAGAGTGAAAATTTCCTGTCTCCATGGAACATGAAAACCACCCTAAAAACTAATATTAGTCATAAAAACACAATCACTATTCTGTCAAATTAACAGGATACCAGGAGAAATATAATATGAAGAAGCCTTTGAAAAGTTGGCTGCTTGCTTCCAGTGTGGCTGCTTTATTAGCTGCACCAGCAGTTTCAACTGCTAACAGCGATCTTGAAAAACTCACCCAAAACCCTGCTAACTGGGCAAGTTGGGGTGGTGATTACGCCGGTACTCGTTACAGTAAATTAAGTGAAATCAACGCTACTAACGTAAAGAACCTGCAACCAGCCTGGTCTTTTTCTACAGGCGTCTTACGTGGCCACGAAGGCGGCCCCTTGGTTGTTAATGATGTTCTTTACATTCATACACCTTTCCCTAATACCGTTTACGCAATTGACCAAAAAACTCAATCTGTAATCTGGGAATTCACACCGACACAAGATGCTGATGTGACTATTCCGGTTATGTGTTGCGATACTGTTAACCGTGGTTTGGCTTACGGCAACGGCAAAATCTTCTTGCAACAATCCGATACCGTTTTGACTGCGTTAGACGCTAAAACCGGTAAACGCGTGTGGAGCGTACAAAACGGCGACCCTAAACTGGGTATGACCAACACTTCTGCACCGTTAGTTGTTAAAGATACCGTTTTGACCGGTATCTCCGGCGGTGAGTTTGGTGTTCGCGGTTTCTTGGCGGCTTATAACATCAACACTGGCGAGTTGGTCTGGAAAGGCTACAGCATGGGTCCTGATAAAGACACCCTGATCGACGCCAAGAAAACAACTACTTGGAAAGACGGCAAAGTCGCTCCTGTTGGCGAAAACTCAAGCTTAAGCACTTGGCAAGGCGACCAATGGAAAATCGGCGGCGGTACAACTTGGGGCTGGACCAGTTACGACCCTAAATTGAACTTGATCTACTACGGATCAGGCAACCCATCTACTTGGAACCCCGTACAACGTCCTGGCGACAACAAATGGTCCATGTCATTATGGGCTCGTGACGCCGACACCGGTGCGGTTAAATGGGTTTACCAAATGACTCCACACGATGAGTGGGATTTTGACGGTATCAACGAAACAGTTCTGGTTGACCAAGAAGTTAAAGGTAAAATGCACAAAACTATCGTGCATTTCGACCGTAACGGTTTTGGCTACACTTTAGATCGTGAAACCGGCGAACTGCTTGTTGCAGAAAAATTCGACAAATCTGTTAACTGGGCAACTCACGTCGACATGAACACCGGTCGTCCACAGGTTGTATCTAAATACAGTACTGAGCAAAACGGCGAAGACGTTAACACACAAGGCGTTTGCCCTGCTGCGTTAGGAAGTAAAAACCAACAACCGGTTTCTTACTCTCCACAAACCGGCTTGTTCTATATCTCCGGTAACCACTTGTGCATGGACTACGAACCATTCGAAGTTTCATACACAGCGGGTCAACCCTACGTTGGTGCTACTTTAACCATGATGCCTGCCGGTGCGGACGTTATGACTGGCAAAGCAGATGGTACAACCAACCTGGGTCAGTTCACAGCTTATGACGCCAAAACAGGAAAAATCGCTTGGTCTAACAAAGAACAATTCTCTGTTTGGTCAGGTTCGGTTGCAACTGCGGGCGGCGTCGTATTCTACGGCACTTTGGAAGGCTATCTGAAAGCGGTTGACGCGAAAACCGGTAAAGAACTTTACAAGTTCAAAACACCTTCCGGCATCATCGGTAACGTTAATACTTGGGAATTCGGCGGCAAGCAATATGTTGGCGTTCTTTCCGGTATCGGCGGTTGGGCAGGCATCGGCATCGCTGCCGGTCTTGACACTGGCGATGCAGGTTCAAACTCTGAAGGTTTAGGAGCAGTAGGCGCGTACAGAAGCTTAAGCTCTTTCACTAAACTGGGCGGTACATTGACTGTATTCACATTACCCAGCAACTAAATCGATCTGATTTTTTAGATTGTATTAAAAGCCCCGGTTGATTTATCAACCGGGGCTTTTTTTTTGCTCGTTATGCTGAATTTTATTTTGTCGACGAAAGGCACGCAAGACACGTAATAAACCAGTATGCTGTATTGACTCGATTATTCTCCCTCGGGGAATTTTTTAAATATTTTCGTGCTTTTCGTGTCTTTCGTGGACAAAATGATTTTTCCAGGTTTATGCAGTAAACTATAAAGCCTTAATTGCCCGATACCCCAAGGAGATATTAAATGAGGATTTTGCCTCACATCAACACCACGCTCGCCATCCTGTTCCTGGCTGCCTTCAGCTTTAACGCCTCATCAGAAGAAAAATTCAAGGTCTGTGCCGACCCGTTGAATCCTCCTTATTCCAGCAAAAACAAAGACGGCTTTGAAAACAAAATCGCCGAACTGTTTGCCAAAGAGTTGGGACAGACCGTTGAGTACACTTGGTTACCGCAACGACTCGGGTTTATTCGCAATACTTTAAATGCGCCGCTAAAAGACACTGATGTGGAAAGCAACGAGTATAAGTGCGACGTCATTATGGGCGTTCCGGCAGGTTACGAGCTCACCTTGACGACATCGCCGTACTACCAATCGACGTATGTGCTGTTAATCGCCAAAGGGCGTGGTTGGGACGACGTTACCAGTGCCGCTCAATTAGCCGATCTGCCGGAGCAAAGACAGGATGCCTTGAAAATTGCGATGTTCGACCGCGGCCCCGGAACGACCTGGATGCAAAAACACGGCCTGCTTGATGTAGGCATACCTTATCAATCAATGTCCGGCGACAGTGAAAACAATGTGGCCATGCAGATAGAAAAGGATCTTAAAGCGAAGAAAATCGATATGGTTATTTTGTGGGGGCCTATGGCCGCTTATGTTGCATCTCAAAGCCCAAAAAACAGCTATGCAATGATTCCGATGCAATCAAGCCCTGACATGAAGTTTGATTTTGCTATGGCGATGGGAGTCCGCAATGGCGACAAAGCAAGAAAAGAAACCCTAGACAAACTGATAGCGGCCAAAACGGACCAGATCCGATCCATTATGACGAGCTACCATATTCCTTTGCTGCCACTCTCTAAACAAGCTACTCATGAAGACAACGATTAATCATAATTACCGGCGTCCCATTTTTTTAACTGCTGGGTAGTTACATTTCAGGGGCGACCGTCCGATCAGATCGCCCCGCAATGCTTTATTTACGATTAAACAAGCCAACCAGATAAGCAAACCTGACCGCCCGTTCATGCGATAACTGATCCCATTGAAAGCGCCACTTCCAGTTACCTACCGTGGTGCCGGGAGTATTCATTCGATGCTCAGAACCAAACTCCAAAATA
>Ga0207973_100754_pt1 | contig 8143 bp, 6 predicted proteins | sample LakWasMe82_HOW10_2_FD_183908 | JGI IMG/M metagenome (GOLD analysis project Ga0207973, IMG submission 183908) | Freshwater sediment methanotrophic microbial communities from Lake Washington under simulated oxygen tension - Sediment Metagenome... | ecosystem: Environmental > Aquatic > Freshwater >... | reverse complement strand
GGCCCTCACCGGCGCAGGCCACTGGGGCGGACTTCTCTTCGGGTTGGTCTGGCTTGCGGCAGCGCTCTTCTTCTCGGCGCGAAGCGGCCGGAGCTTCTGGAAATGGGTGGGCGGCATCGGCACAGGCCTGATGATTGCAGTGGGCTGGGGCTATGCCCACCTCGTGTCGGCCAACTCTTTTCAGGTGGTTCAGGTCCGGGGCCTGACCTTCAGCGGTCCTTCCGCGAAATGGTTGATGCGGGTGCTGTCTTCGCCTGCCCCGGCTATCGGGTTTGACTTTGGTCTGCTGCCCGGCGTATTCCTGGGCTCATTCATCGGCGCCTGGATCGGCAAGGACCTCAAGCTCGAAGGATTCGCCAACGGCTAGGGCATGCTGCGCTACATCGCAGGAGCCATTCTCATGGGCTTTGGCTCCATGCTGGCGGGTGGCTGCGCCGTAGGTGCGGGAATCACTGGCGGAGCCCTCTTTGCCTTGACGGCCTGGCTCGCGTTGGTCGGCATGGGTCGGGAGCAGGCCTGACGGACCGCCTGCTTGACGGCAAACCGGTCGGGCAACTCATGGCGCGCCCCGCCATGACGGCGTCGTGAAGCGACAGCAAGCTGCGCGTGTTTACCCGCAGGCCATGGCATCAAACTTGATGCAGATTTGACTTGCCCGCAATCTGCGTTCCCGCGGGCACCTCTTTGGCCTCGGCCTTGTTGGCGCCCGGGATCGTGCTGCGGGCGAACAGCGCGTACATGGTCGGCACCACGAACACGGTGAGCAGCGTGCCCAGCGACATGCCACCCACAATCACCCAGCCGATCTGGATGCGGCTTTCGGCGCCGGCACCGGTGGCCAGCGCCAGCGGCAAGGCACCCAGCACCATGGCGCCGGTGGTCATCAGGATGGGGCGCAGGCGCTGCGCCGACGCCTTGACCAGCGCCTCCAGCATGTCCATGCCCTGCCCGCGCAGCTGATTCGTGAACTCGACGATCAGGATGCCGTGTTTGGTGATCAGACCGACCAGCGTGATCAGGCCGATCTGCGAATAAACGTTGAGGGAGCCGCCTGACAGTTTGAGCGCCACCAGCGCACCAATCATCGACAGCGGCACCGACAGCATGATCACCAGCGGGTCGATGAAGCTTTCAAACTGCGCGGCCAGCACCAGGAAAATGAAGACCAGCGCCAGCACAAACACAATGGCCAAGGCGCCCTGGGAATTCTTGAACTCGCGCGAAGTGCCGTTCAGGTCGGTGCTGTAGCCGGGCTTGAGCACCTTGGCCGAGGTCGCGTTCATGAAAGTCAGCGCCTGGCCCAGCGAATAATCGGGGGCCAGGTTGGCCGTGATGGAGGCAGCCCGCCGCTGGCCGAAGTGGTTGAGCTCGCGCGGCGACACCGCCTCGCGCACCGTGACCAGGCTGGACAGAGGAATCATCGCATCGCTGCGGCCGCGCACATAAATGCCCTCGATGTCTTCCGGCGTGCTGCGGCCGCTGGCCTCGGTCTGCACGATCACGTCGTACTGCTCGGCGTCGCGTTTGTAACGCGTCACGTTGCGCCCGCCCAGCATGGTTTCAATCGCCTTGGCCACCACTTCCACGCTGACGCCCAGGTCGGCGGCTTTTTCGCGGTTGACGTCGATGCGCAACTCGGGCTTGTTCAGGCGCAGGTCCGACACCGGCGACTGGATGCCCGGGTTTTTGGCAACCTCCGCGAGGATCTGCTCCACCACCCGGTCCAGGTTTTCGTAGCTGTCCGAGGTCTGGATCACAAAATTGAGGGGCCGCTCGCGAAAGCCCTGGCCCAGCGAAGGCGGCGTGATCGGAAAGGCGGTGACGCCCGGCAGGCTGGCGAATTTGGGCTGCAGTTCACGCGCCATCTCCAGCGTGCTGCGCTTGCGGTCATCCCAGTCCACCGTGCGATAGATGACGCTGGCCTGCGACACGGTGGGGTTGCCGATGCTGGCAAAAATCCGGTCGAACTCCTTGTAGGGCTGGCCCATTTTCTCCAGCGCCTGCGCATAACGGTTGGTGTAGTCCAGCGTGGCGCCGTCGGGCGCATTGACAGTGGCCAGGATGGTGCCCCGGTCTTCCAGCGGCGACAGTTCCTGCTTCATGGTTGGAAAGATCAGCAGGATGGCCAGCGCACTGGCCAGCATGACCCCCACCACGATCCAGCGAGCCTGCAGCAGCGACGCCCTGGCCCCGCCGCCCCGGCCGGCCACCGGCTGGTAACGCCGGGTGAGCACCCAGCGCAGCGCACTGGCGTAGCGGTCGGAGACCGCATTGAGAAAGCGCTCCATGCCGCGGTCAAAGACATTCGGTGTCGGGTTGTGTTTGAGCAGCTTGGCGCACAGCATGGGCGTCAGGGTCAGCGCCACAAAACCCGACACGACCACCGCGCCGGCCAGCGCCAGCGCAAACTCGACAAACAGCCGGCCGGTCCGCCCCGGGGTGAAAGCCAGGGGCGCGTAAACCGCCACCAGCGTCGCTGTCATGGTGATCACGGCAAAACCGATTTCCCGCGCGCCCTTGATGGCCGCCGAAAATGGATCCAGCCCTTCCTCGATGTGGCGGAAGATGTTTTCCAGCATCACGATGGCATCGTCCACCACCAGCCCGATGGCCAGCACCAGCGCCAGCAGGGTCAGGGTATTGATGGTGAAGCCCGCCAGCGCCATCAGCGCAAAGGTGCCGATCAGGCTCACCGGGATGGTGATGATGGGAATGATGGACGCGCGGAAGGTGCGCAGGAACACAAAAATCACGAGCGCCACCAGCGCCACCGCTTCGGCAATGGTCTGGTACACGTTTCTGACCGAACGGTCGATGAATACCGAGTTGTCGTTGGCGATGTCGATGTTGACTTCCGGCGGCAGATCGGCCTTGAGCTGCGGAATCATGTTGCGCACGCCCTGCGACAGGTCCAGCGGGTTGGCCGTGGCCTGGCGGATCACGCCAGCCCCGATGGCCGCCCGGCCATTGAGCCGCACGCCGCTGCGTTCGTCGGCGGCCCCTTCCTCTACACGCGCCACATCGCGCACCTTGACCGGGAAGCCGTTGACACTGCGGATCACCACCTCGCCGAACTGCTCGGGGCGCACCAGGCCGGTCTCGGACGTCACGCTGAACTCGCGTTGCTGCGACTCAATGCGGCCGGCGGGAACCTCCAGGTTGCTGCGGCGTATCGCGTCCTCGATGTCCTGCGTCGTGAGGCGGTAGGCGGCCATTTTCCGGGGATCGAGCCAGACACGCATCGCGTATTTGCGTTCACCGAAGATGCGCACATCGGCCACGCCGGTCACGGTTTGCAGGCGCGGCTTGACGATGCGGTTGACGAGGTCGTTGATCTGCAGCCGGGTCAGGCTGTCGCTGGTGAAGGCCAGCCAGATCACGGGAAACGCATCGGCCTCGACCTTGGCAATCACCGGCTCCTCAATCGACTGCGGCAACCTGTTGCGCACCCGTGAGGTGCGGTCGCGCACCTCGGCGGCCGCGGCGTCGGCGTCTTTCTCGAGCCGGAAACGCACGGAAATCTGGCTCTGGTCGGCGCGGCTGATCGAGGTCAGCACATCCACCGCGTCGATGCCGGCGATCGAGTCCTCGAGCGGCTTGGTCACCTGGGATTCGATCACCTCGGCCGAGGCACCCGGGTAACGCACGCTGACCGTCACCACCGGCTCATCGATCTTCGGGTACTCGCGCACCGTCAGGCGCTGGAAACTGACCGCACCGATCAGCACGATCAGCAGGGACAGCACAGTGGCAAACACCGGGCGGCGTATCGAGACTTCAGCCAGTTGCATCAGGGGGTCCAGTCAGGAGATGGCTTCGGGCTCAGGCCGGCTTGCGTGTCGCCCGGGCCCGGGCTTCAGGCATGGCTTCGGTTGGAGCCGGTGCCGGCGCAGGTGCGGCGCTACTGCGTGTTGCGCCCGACACCGCAGGCGCAGGCCCCGCCTCACGCATGCCCACCAGACAGGGATTGGCGCCACCCACGGGGTTTTCCGCCAGCACACGCGCAACCTCGGGCGCCGCCGCGGCGGCAGACGCACCATTGGACGGCCGGGTGGCAGCGGGCGCGCTCAGATCCACCACCCGCACGGTCATGCCATCGCGCTGAAGGCGTTGCTGGCCGGTGGTGACCACCATGTCGCCGGGCTCCAGCCCACTGGTGATTTCCGCCTGGCCAGGCCGCCGGATACCGACCTGCACCGCCACCCGCCGCGCGACCCAGGTCTGGGCTTCCGGTCCGGGCTGCAGCTTGATGACATATTGCTTGTCGCCCTGCGGCACCAGCGCTTCTTCCGGAATGACCCTGGCGTTGTCCCGCTCGCCGAAGACCGCGTTGACACGGGCAAACATGCCTGCACCACCGCCGCGTATGTCCGGCCCGGCAACGCGTCCATGTCCACCACGGCGGTCTGGCCGCGCTTGAGTTTGTTCTGGAAACGCTCGGGCAGGCGGAAGTCGACAAACACGGCGTCGATGTCTTCGATATTGACAATATCGGCGCCGTCCTTGAGATAGTCCCCGGGGTTGACCTGGCGGATGCCGGCAATGCCGTCGAAGGGCGCGACGATTTTGAGCCTGGCGGCGGTGGCCCTGGCCAGCGACAGCCTGGCCTGCGCCACCTGCAGGTTGGCCGCGCTTTCATCGAGGGAGCGCTGGCTGACAAAGTTTTGCGCGACCAGCTCCTGGTTGCGCTTCTGGTTGGCCTGGGCGATCGACAATTCGGCCAGGCTTTGCTGCACCTGCGCCAGCGGCAGCTGGTCGTCAAACTGCACCAGCACCTGCCCCTTGCGCACGCGCTGGCCGTCGGTGAAATTGAGCTGGGTGATGCGGCCGCTGACCTCGGGGCGCAGCACCACGCTGCGGCGTGAACGCAGGCTGCCGACGGCCTGGGCGTCATCCACGAGTTTCACGACCGTCACCCTTGCGGCTTCAACCGTAGGTCGCGCACCGGCTGCCGGCTGCGACGGCCCCGCCGACGCGGCCTTGGCCGGAGCCTTGTTCTGGTACCACCATGCGGCACCGGACAGGCCGGCAATGCCGAGCACCGCGACGACAGAATAAATTGCTTTTGATGCCATGGGGGAACGGTTGATGAAGGTCAAAACTTTGACAATGGATCAATGTAACAGCAGGTTGCGCCACCTGCGTCATTGGGGGGAAATCCCGAGCAAAATCGGGGCCAGATTTACGCCGGCTTTACATTGACACCGCCCCCCGCCGCCGGCAGGGTCAGCCCTTGGACAGGGCCAGAACCACACCCTTGTTGGCCAGGGCATCGGCGCGTTCGTTGCCCGGATCGCCGGCATGGCCCTTGACCCAGCGCCACTCGATGGTGTGGCCACTGCTGGTGATCAGGTTGTCGAGTTTTTGCCAGAGATCGATGTTTTTCACGGGCTGTTTGGCAGCGGTGCGCCAGCCGCGTGCTTTCCAGCCGCTGATCCATTCGGTGATGCCCTTGCGCACGTATTCACTGTCCAGGTACAGCGTGACACGGCAGGGACGCTTGAGCGCGGCCAGCGCTTCGATGACCGCCGTCATCTCCATGCGGTTGTTGGTCGTGCCCATCTCGCCGCCAAACAGCTCCTTGACCGTGTCACCGCTGGTCAGCATCGCGCCCCAGCCGCCGGGGCCAGGGTTGCCCTTGCAGGCGCCGTCGGTATAAATCACCACATGTTGTGCTGTGGTTGGCGGAAGATCAGTCATGCGTTCGGGAAGTCCATGGTTGTTGTTCTGGGAAAAGAGGAAGTGCTCAAAAGGATTCCGGGCGGCGTACCTGGTTGGCAATGACCACCGGGGCCTGGGCTGCGGCTTTTTGCGTTTTCCAGTTGGGTTCAAGCAGGCGCATGCCGCGCACGCGCTTGACGGCGACCAGGAAATACATCGCGCCGAAAATGGGCCACCAGCGTTCGCCGGCCTTGTCCATCCAGGCAAAACGTTCCAGCGATGCCAGCCGGCTCACGGCCGGCCGGTAGCAGCCGAACCGGCCGGACTCGACTTCAAAGCTGAGCAGGCGCAGCCAGTCACGCAGGCGCCAGTAGCCGATGAACTCACCGGCTTCGGGCAGAAAGAGCTCGCCGTAACCGAGACGCCGGTAAAAGTGCGCACGCCGCCGGCGCAGGCCCCACAGGCTGGCCGGGTTCAGGCCGCTGATCACCACGCGTCCCTCGGGCACCAGCACACGTTCGACTTCGCGCAAGGTGGCATGGGGGTCGCTGCTGAGCTCCAGCGTGTGCGGCAGCAGCACCAGGTCCAGGCTGTTCTCGGGAAAGGGCAAGGCGGCCGGATGGGTCAGCAGGGCCACACGCGGGGAACTTGCCGCAGCTGCGGGGATCGGACTGCCGTCACCGCTTCTGCTGGGTCCGGCAAGAAGTTCTGACTCGGTGCCCTGCAGTGCCAGCCATTTGTGCGGCATGCGGTTGCTGCGCAACGCGTCGAGTTCCGGCAGGCCCAGTTGCAAGGCGTGGTAGCCAAACATGTCGGCCACGGCCTCGTCGAATCGCTCACGCTCCCACGCCAGCAAATACTCGCCGGGTGGGGTTTTGAACCAGTTTGTGAAACCTATAATTTGAGAGCCCATCGAGACCGCTGCATGTACCTGATTCCCATCCCTGCTTTTGACGACAACTACCTCTGGCTGCTGCACGACGGCCGGCGCGCAATCGTGGTCGATCCGGGCGACGCGCAGCCGGTGCTTCGCACGCTGCAGGACAGGCAACTGCAATTAGAGTCGATTTTAGTCACGCACCACCACCCCGATCACACCGGGGGCGTCGATGCGCTGCGCGAGGCCACCGGCGCGAAGGTGTTCGGCCCGGCCCGCGAGCGTATCCCCCCGCCCTTCACCCCCCTCCAGGACGGCGACACGGTGCGGGCACTGGACCTTGATTTCCAGGTGATCGACGTGCCGGGCCACACCGCCGGCCATATTGCGTTTTACTGTCCCCTCGTGGACGGACGGCCCCTGCTGTTTTGCGGCGACACGCTGTTTTCCGGCGGCTGCGGCCGTCTTTTCGAGGGCACACCGGCGCAGATGCTGGCTTCGCTGGACCGTCTCGCCGCCCTGCCCGGCGACACCCGCGTCTGCTGCACGCATGAATACACGATGAGCAATCTGCGTTTTGCTCTGGCGGTAGAACCTGACAACCGCGAGCTGATTGGTTACCATGCACGCTGTGCTGCTTTGAGAGACGACGGTGAGCCAACCTTGCCCACCTCGATTGCCCAGGAGTTGCTGATCAACCCCTTTTTGCGTACCCGACAGGCCACGGTCATGGCTGCCGCCCGGCGCTTTGATCCCGCGGCGCATGACGACAACACCGTATTTGCCGCCATCAGGCAGTGGAAGAACCAATTCAAATGACCGAGCCGCAGCCAGCTTTTTTCAAACCCGCCCCCGTTTCCCCGGCTTCTTTTCCGGCTTTCCCTGACCGTCTGGCACGGCTGCTTTCCCCGCTCAGAACCTTCGCCGTCTCCCTCGCCGTGGTCGTGCTCACCGGTTGTGCCAGCAGCAACAGCAAGCTCGGCATGCCCGATGATCCGGTCCTGAGCACCTCGCCATCGGCGACCCAGCCGGTCTACCCCGGCGGCCCCTTGTCGCCCATCCATTCGGCGCAGACCCCGTCCAGCGCCGTGGCCAGCCTGCAGCCGCCGGCCGATTTGTGGGAGCGCATCCGCCGCGGCTTCGCCATGCCCAACCTCGAAAGCGAGCTGGTGACCGACCGCGAGCAGTGGTATGCCAGCCGGCCGGACTACATCCAGCGCATGACGGAGCGCTCGAGCAAATACCTGTTCCACATCGTCGAAGAACTTGAGCGCCGCAACATGCCGACCGAACTCGCGCTGCTGCCCTACATTGAAAGCGCCTTCAATCCGCAGGCCGTCTCCAGCGCCAAGGCCGCTGGCATGTGGCAGTTCATGCCGGCCACCGGCAAGTACTTCGACCTGAAACAGAACGCCTTCCGCGACGACCGCCGCGATGTGCTGGCCTCAACGCGAGCCGCGCTCGACTACCTGCAGAAACTGCACGGCATGTTCGGCGACTGGCATCTGGCACTGGCCGCCTACAACTGGGGCGAAGGCAGTGTGGGCCGCGCCATCGCCAGAAACAAGAAAGATGGCCTGGGCACCGGCTACCTGGACCTGCGCA
>Ga0207973_100745_pt1 | contig 8190 bp, 9 predicted proteins | sample LakWasMe82_HOW10_2_FD_183908 | JGI IMG/M metagenome (GOLD analysis project Ga0207973, IMG submission 183908) | Freshwater sediment methanotrophic microbial communities from Lake Washington under simulated oxygen tension - Sediment Metagenome... | ecosystem: Environmental > Aquatic > Freshwater >... | reverse complement strand
GGCCGCCGGTGGGGGCTCGGTGATCCGCTTCGACGGCGCGCGCCTGCGCGTCGGCCCCGAGAGCGCCGGCGCCCATCCCGGCCCGGCCAGCTACCGCCGCGGCGGCCCGCTGGCGGTGACCGATGCCAATGTGCTGCTGGGCAAGATCCAGCCCGCGCATTTCCCCCATGTGTTCGGACCCCGGGCCGACGCGGCGCTGGACCTGGCCGCGGCGCGGCGCGGCTTCGAGGCCCTGGCGGCGCAGATCGGCGCCGCCACCGGCCGCGGCAGCAGCGCCGAGGAGGTGGCGGCCGGCGCGCTGCAGATCGCGGTGGCCTCGATGGCCAATGCCATCAAGCGCATCTCGGTGGCCAGGGGCTATGACGTCACCGGCTACACGCTGCAGTGTTTTGGCGGCGCCGGCGGCCAGCATGCCTGCCTGGTGGCCGACGCGCTGGGCATGTCGCGCGTGTTCGTGCACCCGTTGGCGGGCGTGCTGAGCGCCTATGGCATGGGCCTGGCCGATCAGGTGGCGATGCGCGAGGCGGCGGTGGAGCTGCCGCTGGATGCCGCCGGCCTGCGGCAGGCGCAGGCCCAGCTGGCGCGGCTGGCCGAGGCGGCGCGCGCCGAGCTGCTGGCCCAGGGCCTGCCGGCCGCGCGCCTGCAGACGCGCGCCCACCTGCTGCTGCGCTACCAGGGCACGGACACCGCCCTGCAAGTGCCCGCCGCGCAAGACCTGGCCCTGCTGCAGCAGGCCTTCGAGGCCGCCTACCGCCAGCGCTTTGCCTTCCTGATGCCGGGGCGCGCCCTGGTGATCGAGGCGGCCGTGGTGGAGGCGCTGGCGCCCGGGGAAGTGGCCGGTAGTGGGGCCGCGCAAGGCACCGATGAGCAAGGAGGCGAGCCCCACGCGGCCGCGCCGCTGGAGCAGCTGCGCATGTACTGCGGCGGTGACGGCCAACCGGCGGGCTGGCGCGCGGCCGGCCTATACCAGCGCGAGCAGCTGCGCCCCGGCGCGCTGGTGCAGGGGCCCGCGGTGATCGCCGAACGCAATGCCACCACGGTGGTCGAGCCCGGCTGGCAGGCTCGCATGAGCGCGGGCGGCTGCCTGGAGCTGCAGCGCGTGCTGCCGCGCCCGCAGGCCCAGGCGCTGGGCACGCGCGCCGATCCGGTGATGCTGGAGGTGTTCAACAACCTCTTCATGAACATCGCCGAGCAGATGGGGCTGCGCCTGCAGAACACCGCGCATTCGGTCAACATCAAGGAGCGCCTGGACTTCTCCTGCGCGCTGTTCGACGGCCAGGGTCAGCTGATCGCCAACGCGCCGCATATGCCGGTGCACCTGGGCTCGATGAGCGAATCGATCAAGACCGTGATTACGCGCAACCCTGGCATGCGGCCGGGCGATGTCTATGCGCTGAACGATCCTTACCATGGCGGCACGCACCTTCCGGATGTCACCGTCGTCACCCCTGTCTACCTGGATGGCGGCGCGGCACCGGTCTTCTACGTCGCCTCGCGCGGCCACCATGCCGATATCGGCGGCATCAGCCCGGGCTCGATGCCGCCGCTGTCCACGCGCATCGAGGAGGAGGGCGTGCTGCTGGACAACCTGCTGCTGCTGCGCGAGGGCCGGCTGCGCGAGGCCGAGTTGCGCGCCATGCTGCTTGCGGGGCCCTGGCCCGCGCGCAACCCGGAGCAGACCCTGGCCGACCTGCGGGCCCAGGTGGCCGCCAACGAGAAGGGCGTGCAGGAGCTGCGCGCCATGGTGGCGCAGTACGGCCTGGAGACCGTGAACGCCTATATGGGCCATGTGCAGGACAACGCCGAGGAGGCGGTGCGCCGCGTCATCACCGCGCTGAAGGATGGCAGCTACAGCATGGAGCTGGACAACGGCGCCCGTATCGACGTGGCGCTGCGCGTGGACCGGGCGCGGCGCAGCGCGCAGATCGACTTTGGCGGCAGCAGCGCCCAGCTGCCCAACAACTTCAATGCGCCCAAGTCGGTCACCATGGCGGCGGTGCTGTACGTCTTCCGCAGCCTGGTGGACGACGAGATCCCGCTCAATGCCGGTTGCCTCAAGCCGCTGGAGGTGATCGTGCCCGAGGGCAGCATGCTCAATCCGCGCCATCCGGCCGCCGTGGTGGCGGGCAATGTCGAGACCTCCAGCTGCGTCACCAATGCGATCTATGGCGCGCTGGGCGTGATGGCGGCGGCGCAATGCACCATGAACAACTTCACCTTCGGCAACGCGCGCTACCAGTACTACGAGACCATCTCGGGCGGCTCGGGCGCGGGGCCGGGTTTTGCCGGGACCAGCGTGGTGCAGACGCACATGACCAACTCGCGCCTCACCGACCCCGAGGTGCTGGAGTTCCGCTACCCGGTGCGGCTGGAGAGCTATGCGATCCGCGCCGGCTCGGGCGGCGCCGGGCGCTGGCGCGGCGGCGATGGCGGGGTGCGGCGCCTGCGCTTCCTGGAGGCCATGAGCGCCGGCATCCTCAGCAATGGCCGCAAGCAGGGCGCCTTCGGCATGGCCGGTGGCCTGCCCGGGGCGGTGGGGGTGAACCGCGTCGAGCGCGGCGATGGCAGCATCGAGTGGCTGGACCATATCGCCACGGTGGAGATGGCGCCGGGCGATGTGTTCGTGATCGAGACACCCGGCGGCGGCGGCTATGGATCAGCGGAGGACCAGACGATATGAAGAGCGGCACCATCTTGCTGACGGGCTTCGAGCCCTTTGGCGGCGAGCACATCAACCCCTCCTGGGAGGTGGCCCGGGCGCTGGACGGCGAGCAGGTGGCCGGCGCCCGCGTGCTGGCCTGGCAGCTGCCCTGCGTGTTCGGCGCGGCGCTGCAGAGCCTGGCCAAGGCGCTGGCCCAGCATCAGCCCCAGCTGGTGCTGGCGCTGGGCCAGGCCGCCGGGCGCAGCGAACTCTCGGTGGAGCGCGTGGCCATCAATGTGGATGACGCCCGCATCGCCGACAACCAGGGCAGCCAGCCGATCGACGAGGCGGTGATCGCGGATGCGCCGGCGGCCTACTTCTCGACCCTGCCCATCAAGTCCATGGTGGCGGCGCTGCGCGTGGCGGGCTATCCGGCGGGCATCTCGCAAAGCGCCGGCACCTTCGTCTGCAACCATGTGTTCTACGGCATGCAGCACCAGCTCGCCGGCAGCGCCGTGCGCAGCGGCTTCATGCACATCCCCCTGCTGCCCCAGCAGGCGGCTGCACCCGGGCCAGCCCAGCATGGCACTCGAGACCATGATTGCCGGCGTGCGCTTGGCGCTGGGCGTGGCCTGGCGCGTCAGGAACGATGTGCGCCAGGGCGGCGGCACGATCGCCTGAGGGCGCGTGCTATTCGTTCTCGCTGTAGCTGCGCCAGCGCTCGGTGGCCCGGCGCATCAGCGCCAGCTGGTCGACGATGCGCGGGCAGGCGTCGCAGGCCATCATGTGCAGCCGCAAGGCCAGGCGCTCGCGCCAGGGCAGTTGCAGCTCCTGCGCTTGCATGACCAGCAGGCTGACTTCTTTGCAGGTGCGCTTCAACAACGACATCAGGACTCCTTGGCGAGCTGCGCGCCCGAAAACCAGTTCAGCTGCAGGCATTCCCGCAAGCGCAGGCGGGCTCGGTGCAGCATCACCCAGAGATTGGTCGGGCTGATCGCGAGTTCCTTACAGATCTCGTCGGTCTCCAGCTCCAGCCATTCGCGCATCATGAAGAGCCGGCCCTGTTGCCCCGGCAGCAGCTCCACACAGGCCTCCAGCACGCGCATGAAGTCCACTTGCCGCAGCGCGTGCTCGGGGTCGCCCCAGTCCTGCGGCTGATCGCGCCAGTGGCCGGTGCTGTCGAACAGCTCGTCCTCGATCGGCTCGTCGTCCTCGCGCGTGGTGGAGAGCTCCCGGCTGTTGCGGCGGATCTGGTCGATCAGCTTGTGCTTGAGGATGCCGATCAGCCAGGTCTTGAGCTGCGACTGGCCGGCAAAGGTCTGCGGCCGCTCGATCGCGGCCAGCAGGGTGTCCGACACCGCGTCTTCGGCCCAGGCGGCGTTGCGCAATTGCAGGCGCGCGTATTTCAGCAACTGCGGTCGCAGGCGTTCGAGTTCGGCGGAGAAATCAGCCATCGGCGATCCGGAAGAATGATTTTGTGGGCCCGAGTGTAAGGACTGGACGCTCGCTTGCGACACAAGGCTGGCGACGCGATGATGCGTCACTCCAGCAACCCTCTCTTTATTCAACACGGAGACTTTCCATGTCCACCAACAAGCTGATCTCTTCCGCCCTGCTCGCCGCCCTGACGCTCGGCGCCGTCGGCCAGGCCGTGGCCGCCGACGACAAGGCTGCCAAGGAAAAATGCTTCGGCATCGTCAAGGCCGGGCAGAACGACTGCGCCAACCTGAGCGGCAGCCACTCTTGCGCCGGGCAGGCCAAGACCGATGGCTCGCCGGACGAGTGGAAGTACGTGGCCAAGGGCAGCTGCAAGAAGGAAATGGGCCTGACGGCCGAGGAAGCCAAGGCCAAGCTGAAGAAGTAAGCCGCCAAACCAGCAGCCACCATGAAGCATCTGGGCATAGGCTGGCGACAGCCGCATTACGCGCAACTGCTGGACGAGCGGCCGGCGCTGGGGTTCATCGAGGTGCACTCGGAGAACTTCTTTGCCGCCGGCGGCGCCAGCCGACAGTTGCTGCGCAATGCGCGCGCCAGCTATGCGCTGAGCCTGCATGGCGTGGGCCTGGCGCTGGGTTCGGCCTGCGGGCTGGATGCCTGGCATCTGGAGCGCCTGGCCGAGCTGGTGGCGGACGTGCAGCCCCTGCGGGTGTCCGACCACGCCAGCTTTGCCCGCGTGCAGCTGAGTGGCGAGGTGTCGCATGGCAACGACCTGCTGCCGATCGCCTTCAACGATGACAGCCTGGCGCTGATGCTGCGCCATGTGGACCAGGTGCAGCAGCGCCTGGGCCGCCAGCTGCTGGTGGAGAACCTCAGTGCCTACCTGGGCTGGCAGGGCGACACCCTGGCCGAACCCGAGTTCTTCAACGAGCTGACGCGGCGCAGCGGCTGCGGCCTGCTGCTGGACGTCAACAACCTGGTGGTGAATGCGCTCAACGAGGGCGACTCGGAGGCGCAAGCGGCCGCGCGTGCCTCGGCCTGGGTGGATGCGATCAGCCCCGGCACGGTGGGCGAGATCCACCTGGCCGGCTATGCGCGCACGCCGGACCTGGTGATCGACGACCATGGCAGCCGCGTGCATGCATCCGTCTGGCAGGTCTATCGCCATGCGCTGCAGCGCCTCGGGCCGCTGCCCAGCCTGATCGAGTGGGACACCGATGTGCCCGCGCTGGCCGTGCTGCTGGACGAGGCCGCCATGGCCCAGGCCTGCATGGCCGAGCTGACACCGGTGGAGGCCTGATGAGCGCGGCCGAGATCGAGCGCCAGCGCCAGCTGGTCCAGGCCGTGCTTGGCGGCACTTCCGAGGGGCCCTGGCGCGCACCGGCCGGCGTGCAGGGCGGTGCGGCACGCGGCCTGCTGGCCTACCGCCTGAATGCAGCGGCGCTCGCCGAGCGCGCCCTGGCCGCGGTGTTCGCCCAGTTGCGCGAGGCCATGGGTGCGAGCGAGTTTGCTGCCATGGCCTGGGCCTTCTGGCGCTGGCGGCCGCCGCGGCTCGGCGACATGGGCGAATGGGGCGCCGATCTGCATGAATTCCTGGCTGGCCAGCCCGAGATGGAGCCCGCCTGGCTGGATCTGAGCCGGCTGGAATGGGCACTGCACGCGGCCGAGCGCGCGGCCGACGCCAGCCTGGACGCCGACAGCCTGCTGCGGCTCGGCGAACCCTCGCCCGGCCTGTTGCGGCTGCGCATGCGGCCGGGCCTGCGGCTGCTGCCGGCCGACAGCCAGGGTCAGGTCTTGCTGGTGTGGCGCCAGGGCTGGCGCGCCCGGGCCGAGCCGCTGCCCGCGGCCCAGGCCCTGCTGATGGCGCAGCTGCTGGCCGGCGTCGATCTGCAATCCGCGCTGGATGCCTGCCTGGCGGCGCATCCGGACTTTGACTTCACGGCCTGGCTGCATGAGGCCTTGCTGCAGCAACAGCTGTGGCGCGTGGAACCCATAGGTGAACCGACATGAAACTCAATGCCTTGATGAAGAACGCGGCCTGGCTGGGCCTGACCGACGCCGGTGTGGACGACGCTGCCCGCCTGCCCGCCTGGTTGCGGGCGCTGTTGAAACAGGCTCAGGCGCTGGTGCTGCTGGGCGCGAGGCTGTATGTGGCCCAGGTGTTCTGGCTCTCGGGCCTGACCAAGATCCGCGACTGGGGCACCACGCTGGCGCTGTTCCAGGACGAATACCATGTGCCCCTGCTGCCGCCCGAGCTGGCCGCCTACCTGGGCACCGGCGGCGAGCTGTGCCTGCCGGTGCTGCTGGTGCTGGGCCTGGGCGGCCGCTTCGCGGCCCTGGGCCTGAGCGTGATGAACGTGATGGCGGTGCTGAGCCTGGAGGAGATCGCACCGGCCGCCCTGGCCGGCCACCAGCTCTGGGGCGCGCTGCTGATCGGGCTGGCGCTGTGGGGGCCGGGGCGCTGGTCGCTGGACGCCTGGATGGCGCGGCGGCGCTGAGCCTTATTCCCTGGGCTGAAAGGTGATGACCAGCAGCGAGGGCACGCGGCCATCCACATCGCGCGGCAGGGTTTCGGTCTTGTCGATCGCGCGCAGCACGGCCTTGTCCCATTCGGCATCGCCGCTGGGCTTGATGATTTTCTTGCCGATGATGGTGCCGTCGGGGGCCACGCGCACTTCGACCTCGGTGACCGGGTTGCCGCTGGGCGTGTCCGCGTAAATGATGTTGGGCCGGATGCGCGCCTTGATGCGGCCGCCGTAGCTGGCCGAGGGCCCCGAGCTCTGCAGCGCGCTGCCGGTGGCACCCGGCCCGCCCGAGGCACCGGCCATGCCCTGGATGCGGCGCAGATTATCCTGGCGCAGCGCTTCGCGCTTGGCCTCGGCCTGCTTGGACTCCTTCGCTTCCTTGGCGGCGGCGGCCTCGGCCTGGCGCTGCTTCAAGGCCAGTTCTTCCTTCTTGGCCTGCTCTTTCTTGGCCAGCTCCTTGGCCTTGCGCTCGGCTTCCAGCTCGGCCAGGCGCTTCTGCTCGAGGTCCTTCTTCTTTTTCTCGGCCTTGGCGATGGCGATCTCGGCATCGCGCTGCGCCTGCAGCTCGCGCGGGTCGGGCTCGGCGGGTTTGGGCTCTGGCTTAGGCTGAGGCTTGGGCGCTGGCGGCTCCTCGGGCGGCAACTGCTCGCGCGGGGCGGCGGCCTGGGGCACGGCGGCCCAGAGCTCGGCCTCGTAGGTGGGCAGGGTCTGGGTGCGCCAATGCACGCCGGCGCTCAGGGCCAGCACCAGCAGCAGGTGGGCCGCCACCGCAAAGGCAAAGCCGCGGCCCAGGCCCGGCGCCTGCGGCGGACGCAGCGGGTCGCGGTCAAGGTGAAAACGTGAGGCCAGGGCGCTCATGGCGGCTGCGTGGTCCCGGGTTCAGTTGGCGTCGGCGGGCGGGCCGTTGCGCACCGCCAGGCCCACGCGCGCAATGCCCGCGCTCTGCAGCACGTCCATGGCCTTCACCACCGCCTCGTATTTGACGCTGCGGTCGGCCGAGATCACCACCGGGGTGTTGCTGTCGCTGCCCTGGGCCGTCTTGACGCGCTCGGCCAGCTGCTTGAGCTGTACCGACTGCGGCTCTTCCTTGTCGAGCTTGAGCTTGAGCTTTTCATCGGCGCCCACGATCACATGGATCACATGCTCGGGCTGCTGGCGGCTCTTGCCCACCGAGGGCAGGTCCACCAGGCCGGTGGTGATCAGCGGCGCGCTCACCATGAAGATGATGAGCAGCACCAGCATCACGTCGATGAAGGGCACCATATTGATTTCATTGATGGTGCGGCGGCGTCCGCGGCCGCGTGAGGCGATGGCTGCCATGCGCTGTGCTCCTGCGCCTCAGCGCGTGTTGCCCTGCTGGCCGGCGGGGGCCGGCTGGCTGGCGTTGCGCTGCAGGATGTTGGAGAACTCTTCGATGAAGGTCTCCAGCGTGATGGCGCTGCGGTCGATCTGGCGCGCAAAGCGGTTGTAGGCCAGCACCGCGGGAATGGCGGCGAACAGGCCGATCGCGGTGGCCACCAGGGCCTCGGCAATGCCGGGCGCGACGGTGGCGAGCGTGACCTGCTGCAGGTTCGACAGGCCCACGAA
>Ga0207973_100694_pt1 | contig 8705 bp, 8 predicted proteins | sample LakWasMe82_HOW10_2_FD_183908 | JGI IMG/M metagenome (GOLD analysis project Ga0207973, IMG submission 183908) | Freshwater sediment methanotrophic microbial communities from Lake Washington under simulated oxygen tension - Sediment Metagenome... | ecosystem: Environmental > Aquatic > Freshwater >... | reverse complement strand
GATTCTGGTGGTCATTTTCGGCACCCTGTTTGCACGCTTTATCAACCGCCTGGTGTTTGCCTGGCTGCATAGCATCAAGTTTGAGCAAGCGCTGATCATTAGCACGTCCGCTGAATATTGCATCCAGATTCTGGCGATTTTCATTGCCCTGGAACAACTGGGCATTGGCATGCAATTGATTCACTCACTGTTTGTGATTGTATTTGGTGCCGTGTTCCTGGCGCTGGCGATTGCCTTTGGCCTCGGTGGCCGCGATTGGGCTGCCAAAGTTATTGATCAGGCACAGAAGAAGAAATAATGAAAAAAGGCCACCGTCAGGTGGCCTTAATCACATGTTGGTGACGTCGGCTAACAAGCAATGTCTCCGGAATGCCCTTGATTAACACCACCCACGCCGTTTCTCCAGCCTCTTCGCCTTCCGAAATCCTTTGCTTTTCAAACCCGCTGATGGCCGCACGTGCAACCAGTGCATTACGGTGTATGCGTACAAACTGCGCCGCGTAAATTTGCTCCAGCTGGTTCAATGAGGTTTCGAGCAAGTAACTTTTGTCACGCGTGCGTACCGTCACATATTTCAACTCAGCCCGCAAATAGAGCACGTCTGCGATGGCTACCAGTAACACTTTGCCACGCTCGTGGATGCTAAGGTGGTCATGCGTTTCCTGCAATGGCCGCAAAGCCTGTGACTGCGCGGCTTGTAGTGGCTGCGCTTTGGCTAGTGCGGCGGCCAGGCGCTCACTGCGTATCGGCTTGAGCAGATAGTCAATGGCATTGAGCTCAAATGCCTGCACGGCATAATGGTCATAAGCCGTGGTAAAAATGAGCTTGGGTGGCTGTGACAAACCACGCAGGTGTTGCGCCAACTCAATGCCATCCATCATCGGCATACGGATATCCACCAGCACAATATCTACCGATGCCTCTTGCAATATGCTGATTGCCTCGACGCCATTGGCGGCCTCTCCTGCTATCTCATAGCCACCGACATCCCCCACTAAATCACGTAGCCGCTGCCTGGCCAGTGGCTCATCATCGACGATTAGCAAACGTTGACTAGCCATGCATCACCTCGGACAACGGCCGTGTTGGAATCACTATTTCGACGATATAACGCTGATCTGCTTCGTATTGGCGCAACTGTGCTTCCAGGTCGTAGTGCAAACGCAAGCGCTCACGGATATTTTTGAGCGCCATTTTATTGCCGCCAGATTTATCACTGCGTGGCGGCAAAGGATTACTGATACGCAACAGCAAACTCTTGCCGCTGGGCTTAATTTCAATATGCACCACACCGCCTTGCGACTGCGGCTCTATACCGTGATATACGGCGTTTTCGAGCAAAGGCTGCAAAATCAGTGGCGGAATCATGACTTCCGGTGGAATATCCTCTAATTGCCAGTCGCATTGCAGTCGTTCATCCAGTCGCAGCTTTTCAATATTCAGATATTGCTGGCACAAGGTGATTTCTTGCGACAAAGGCACCAGGTCACGGTTATCCGCCATTAGCACACGAAACAGCTCCGCCATATCTTCCAGCGCAGTCTCCGCGCGCTGCGGCTGGCTGCGGATCAAAGATAGTGCAGCATTCAGGCTATTGAACAGGAAATGGGGGCGGATACGTGCCTGCAAAGCCTGCAAACGTGCCTCTGCAATGGCGGGCGAATAAGCCCGCTGTAACAGATCGAGATAATACAAACACACCAGCACATCAGCCACACACAGCAGCATCGCCTGCCAATATTGTGCGGATGTGAATGGCAAGATCCAGCGCTGGTATCCATAGGCAGACAAAGCGGTGATGCCAATAGCAAGCAAAAAGATCACCATCAACGCCAGGCGGTAAGGCCAGCGGTTGATCACAGGATACGCCAATGTGAGGGCGCCCATCACCAGCAGCAGTGGTGGCAGCCACTGGCTGCCAATCTGCGCCAGGTCATTTAGCCATGACGATACACTCCAGCCGGACTGGCCGTCATACACCGTGAGCAATGCCAGCAAACACAGATGCAGCAACAGTACACGTAAGTGTATGCCCAGATTGCGGAAATTGGGGATGCGGCTACTTTTACGCACGGCGTGATGTTCGTTTATAATGTCGTGCCAGCATCATAAGTATTAAGTGCCACGGGCGCAAGCCGCGACCAGTGGGCAATTTTCAAGGTTTAATTTGAAGGTGCAAATTTTGGCAGAAAGAATTTTGCTTTGACAACTCAGCAACCCAACACACAATCTTCGCTACACCAAAAAGACCAGGCCTGGTCTGGCCGCTTTAACGAGCCAGTCGCCGAACTGGTTAAACGCTATACCGCCTCCGTCGATTTCGACAAACGCCTGGCTGCATTCGACATTCAAGGCTCGATTGCCCACGCCACCATGCTGGGCACGCAAGGCATTATTTCGGCGCAAGATGTAGAAGATATCAAACGTGGATTGGGTGAGATTCTGGCGGAGATTACAGCGGGCCAGTTTGAGTGGCTGCTGGACCTGGAAGATGTACACCTCAACATTGAAAGACGCCTGACCGAGAAAATCGGCGATGCTGGCAAACGCTTGCATACCGGCCGCTCACGTAACGACCAGGTCGCGACAGATGTGCGCCTGTGGCTGCGCAGCGTGGTCGACGACGCCATCGCCGGTATCCGCGCGCTGCAAACCTCGTTGCTGGATTTGGCCGAACAAAATGCCGCCACCATCATGCCCGGCTTTACCCACTTGCAAGTGGCGCAACCAGTGACCTTTGGTCACCACCTGATGGCCTATTTTGAAATGCTCAACCGCGATGCCGAGCGTTTTGCTGATGCGCGCAAACGCATCAATCGTTTGCCATTGGGCGCTGCTGCACTGGCGGGCACCAGCTACCCAATCAAACGTGAATTAGTAGCAGAATTACTAGGTTTCGACAGCGTCTGCCAGAACTCGCTGGATGCCGTCTCCGACCGTGACTTTGCCATTGAATTTAATGCAGCGGCATCCTTGCTGATGATGCATTTGTCGCGCTTTTCTGAAGAACTGATTTTATGGATGAGTCCGCGATTCGGTTTTATTGATATTGCCGACCGTTTCTGTACCGGCTCCTCCATCATGCCACAAAAGAAAAACCCGGACGTACCAGAGCTAGTGCGCGGTAAAACCGGCCGTGTCTATGGACATTTGATCGGCTTGCTGACCCTGATGAAAGGCCAGCCACTGGCTTATAACAAAGACAACCAGGAAGACAAAGAGCCACTGTTCGACGTGGCTGACACCTTGCTGGTGACCTTGCAGATTTATGCCGACATGCTGCGCGGCATCACCGTCAAAGCCGACAATATGCGCCAGGCGGCCTTGGAAGGCTTTGCCACAGCCACCGACCTCGCCGACTACCTGGTGAAAAAAGGCATGCCGTTCCGTGATGCGCACGAAGTGGTCGCCCACGCCGTCAAAGCAGGCGTGGAATCAGGCCGTGACCTGGCCGAATTCAGCCTGGCTGAGTTACAAGCCTTCAGTAGCACCATCAGCGACGACGTATTTGAAGTGCTGACGCTAGAAGGCTCCGTCGCCAGCCGCAACCACACCGGCGGCACCGCGCCCGAACAAGTGCGCCGCGCCATCGCCCAAGCCAGGCAGCAATTAGGACACTGATGCCCCACCGCCATCATCCACCGAGTAAGTGCAAATCACACCCGGTAATGATGGGGCTGGTGTTAGCCATCAGCCTATTAGCGACCCAGCCCACGCAAGCAGCGCTTGGCATAGCTAACCCCAAGCACGAACAGGCCATGCTGTGGCCGCTGTTGCCGGGTGAAAGCGTCAACAGCCTGGCCGCCAAGCTTTACCCACAAAGCCCGGTACTGCAACAGCGCTTTGTGCAGCAATCCATCACCCTCAGTCGGGGCCGCGGCATTCTGCTCCGCCCGGATGAGCGCAGTGAAACCGCACAACTCATTGCCGTGCCCAACGCGCAAACCTTGCACACCCTCACCCACCGTATTAAAAAAGCCGATGAAGTCGACACCGACGCATTTGTCACACCGGGGCTGGTGATGAGTGTGCAACTCACACAAGCATCGCAGCAAAACGCGACCGGGTGGCATTTGCCCAAACCGGTCCTGCCAGAAGGACTCGCGTTAAAAGGGTATTCTTTTTCTGTGTCGAATTTGACCGAGCGAATTGCAGCCGCAAAGTCACATATTGTGGAAACATATCAGGCAAATGCACGGGCGATTGCGCGGACGCCAGTGAAGAAGCTTTATCAAACACCGCAATTGGCGGTGATTGTGGCGAGTGCGATCTTGTTGCTGGTGTTGAGTTTGGTTTGGGGTGTTTTGGAAGAGTGGCAGTCTAAAAAGTAATTTTTATAGATACTCGTCACTTATGTTTTCGCCTTTAGGCGAGTCACTTTCTGATGCTTGCCCCTCAGAAAGTAACCAAAGAGGAAGGCACCCAGCCATCACGGCCTTCGGCTTCCTTGCGTTGCTCGGCAAAGTTGGCGTCCATCGAAACTCGCCCTAGCGGCTTGCACACCCCGCAAGCCACCGCGGAACTCGAACAGCCGATGGCCGACTTCCCCCACTTTGTCTCCGCTACTCAGCGTGATGGAATGGGATTCATCTCGCCAAACACACATTGTAGAAATGTGGATAGTTCAAAAACCAGATTCTTTTATTAAACCCGCTAAAGGATGGCGCTCGTAGGTTTTCGGGGCCCCCATCTGCCGCGCCGAGCAACGCAGGATTGGCGGGAGTAGTCGGCCATCGGCTGTTTGAGCTCCGCAACAAGCCACGTCTTGTGTGGCTTGTCAGGGCGAGTTTCGATGGACGCCCGGCAATTCGAGTAGCGCAGGATACAAGCGGAAGCTGGGGTGCATTTCTTTTGGTTACTTGTTCTTTGTGCAAGCAAAGAAAAGTAACTCGCCTAGATGGCGAAAAGCAACCTTACCTAATCAGCAAAAACACTGATTAAGGCAAAAACATCCCCAATAACTCATTCAAAAACCGTTGCCCTTTTAACGTCGGCGCAATCACGCCACTCGTTTGCGCCAACAATCTCTGCTGCTGTGCTTCCTGCAAAGTAGCTTGGATACTCCGTAACGGTAATCCCGTGCGCTGCTGAAACAAATCCGCTTCCACACCATCCACCAGCCGTAACGCATTCATCATAAATTCAAACGCCAAATCCTCGCGGCCAATCTGCCACTCACTATCGACCATCTGGCCTTTGGCCACACTCTCCAAATATTTCTTAGGATGCTTGTGTCGACTCTGGCGGATAATTTTGTCGTGAAAACTCAGTTTGGAATGCGCACCAGCGCCTATGCCCAAATAATCCCCAAACGTCCAGTAGTTAAGGTTGTGCTGACACTGCTGACCAGGCTGTGAAAAACCAGAAGTTTCATAATGTTGATACCCATGACTGGCAAGAACCTTCTCAATTTCTTCCTGCATGGTGGCGCTGGTATCGTCATCCGGCAAACTCGGTGGCGTACGGTGAAACGGCGTATTGGGCTCCAGCGTCAGGTGATAAAACGACAAATGCGCTGGTTTGAGTCGGCAAGCCGTTTCGGCATCTTTCAATGCATCTTCCAGGCTTTGCTCCGGCAATGCATACATCACATCCAGATTCACCTGATCAAAGGTATTTAACGCCAATTCTGCCGCTGCCAGTGCTTGTTCGCGATCATGAATACGCCCTAGCGCTTTAAGATATTGCGGCTGAAAACTCTGGATGCCCAGCGAAATCCTGTTCACACCGGCCTGGCGATAGCCTTGAAAATTAGCGATATCCACCGTACCCGGGTTGGCCTCCAGCGTGACTTCGGCACCATACTCCAGAGGCGTCAGCATACGTACATGGCTCAAAATCTTATCAATCGCTTCAGCAGAGAAAATGCTGGGCGTGCCACCACCAAAAAACACACTACGGATTTTTCGCCCCCACACCAATGGCGTGGCCTGCTCGAGGTCAGCAATCAATGCATCCACATAAGCAGTCTCTGGGATTTCCTGGCGAGCCTCATGCGAATTAAAGTCGCAATAAGGGCATTTTCGTACACACCAGGGAATATGAATATAAAGTGAAAGCGGTGGTGGATTAGTGAGGCCGCTGAGCGTGACATCACCTTGCAGAGGTGCTTCACTCAAACTATTGGCAGGGTAAATCGGGATCATGCTGACATTTTAACTCGGAACCTTCCCGTTGAAGTCTAACGATCCCTCGATCGGGGTTGATTAAGTCATTTCTTCTAAAACTAACAAAAACGCATCCCCATACTTCTGCAATTTCGCCTGCCCTATCCCGCTAATTTGCCCCATTTCATCTAATGTCTGCGGCTTGCGGTTATGAATCTCCAGCAAAGTACTATCGTGAAAAATAACATACGGTGGCACGCCCTGCTCTCTTGCCAGTTCCAACCGTTTGGCTTTAAGGGCTTGCCAGAGCGGATCGTCATTGGCACCCGCGAAGGCTTCTTTGGCACGGGCGCTGCGCTCGGCTTTGCTCATGCGCTTTTCGGGTTCGGCGTCGCGGCGTAGCCAGACTTCTTGCTCGCCTTTGAGCACCGGCCTTGCCGCTTCAGTCAGTTTTAAGCCGCCATACGCAGCCATGTCAGCCTCAAGCATGCCAGCCGCAATCAATTGGCGATAGACACCACTCCATTGGGCTTGATTGAGGGTTTTGCCTATACCAAAGGTGCTGACTTTATCGTGACCGAAGCGCTCGACTTGCGGGGTGAGTTTGCCAGTGAGCACGTCGATTAAGTGGCCAACGCCGAATCTTTGCCCGGTGCGGTATACGCAGGAAAGTGCCATTTGGGCGACCTGGGTGGCTTGCCAGGTTTCGACCGGGTGCAGGCAGTTGTCGCATTGATCACAGGCGCCGGGATGGCTTTCGCCAAAGTAGCGCAGAATAGCCTGGTGGCGGCAGGCGGTGGATTCGCAGTAGCCGAGCAAGGCATCCAGCTTTAAGCGCTCGAGGCGTTTGCGCTCTTCGGAGGCTTCGCCGCTATCAAGCATTTGCCGCATGGAGACGACATCGCCCATGCCGTAGACCATCCAGGCATTGGCGGCTAAGCCATCGCGCCCGGCACGGCCGGTTTCCTGGTAGTAGCCTTCCATGCTTTTTGGCAGGTCTAAATGGGCGACAAAGCGGACATTAGGTTTATCGATACCCATGCCAAACGCGATGGTCGCCACCATGATGATGCCTTCTTCACGCAAAAAACGGCGCTGGTGTACCTCGCGTAATTGGGCGGGCAAGCCGGCATGATAAGGCAATGCAGACCAGCCTTTTTCGACCAGCCAGGCGGCGGTCTCTTCGACTTTTTTGCGCGATAAACAATAAATGATGCCAGCGTCGTTAGCGTGCTCACGCTCCAGAAAGGCCTGCAATTGCTGGCGCGCATTATTCTTGATACCGACGTGGTAGCGGATATTCGGCCGGTCAAAACTGGAGACAAACTGGGCTGCGTTTTCGAGGTTGAGCTGGCTGATGATTTCGGCGCGCGTGGGCGCATCGGCCGTGGCGGTGAGCGCAATACGTGGCACTTGCGGAAAGCGCTCATGCAGCACAGTGAGCTGGCGATATTCTGGCCTGAAATCATGCCCCCATTGCGACACGCAGTGCGCTTCGTCGATGGCAAACAGCGCCAGGCCCACATGCTGGTGCACTTCATCGAGCAGGCTTAAAAAGCTGCCGACCATGAGTCGCTCGGGGGCGACGTACAGGAGTTTTATTTCGCCTGAGAGCACTTGACGCGTAATGCGGCTATTGTCTTCCGCGCTTAAGCTGGAGTTTAAAAAGGCGGCGTTGACGCCTAATTGCTGCAAAGCCTCGACCTGGTCTTGCATGAGGGCGATTAAGGGCGAGACGACGATAGCCAAACCTTCGCGTGCGAGCGCAGGAATCTGGTAACACAGTGATTTGCCGCCGCCCGTAGGCATCAGCACCAGCGCATCGCGCCCGTCGATCACATGCTCAACGATGGCTTGCTGCTGGTGACGGAACTGCGAGTAACCGAAAACGTCGTGGAGGATTTTCTGCGGTGAGAGACCTGCCATATTGGCAAGCCTATAGCTTGTTGTAAGGATTAACCAGCGTATCGACAAGCGCATGCAACGCAGCACGCATCTGCTCTTCGCTGACTTCCATCAGCAAACCGTCTTCCATGGCATCCTGGGCGATTTGCTTGAGTTCATCAAAATTTTCGGCCATGACTTTGACCTTTTCGGTGCAGGAGACCACCGAACCGTCATCGCGTACCCATTTTGGCCATTCGTTTTTCATACACTGACTCTTTCCAAGGCTTGCAGCAATTTTACCAAAGCCTGACCGCGATGGCTCATGCGGCTTTTCACTTCCAGCGGTAATTCAGCAACCGTTTTACGGGTTTCAAGGTCCATAAATAGCGGATCATAGCCAAAGCCTTCCGTGCCGCGAAATTCGCGCAAAATTTCTCCACGCCACAGGCCATCGGCAATAATCGGTTGCGGATCTTGTGGCGAACGCACCAGCACCAGCACACTGTAAAAATACGCCTGGCGCTCGCTGATACGTGACAATACTGTGAGCAGTTTATCGTTGTTTCGTTCATCTTGCGTGAGCAGGCTATTGGCCGGTTGCGGCCCGGCATAGCGCGCCGAAATCACACCCGGCGCGCCTTGCAAGGCATCGACGCACAGGCCGGAATCATCAGCCAGCGCAGGCAAGCCTGTGTGCTGGCTGGCATGACG
>Ga0207973_100652_pt1 | contig 9035 bp, 10 predicted proteins | sample LakWasMe82_HOW10_2_FD_183908 | JGI IMG/M metagenome (GOLD analysis project Ga0207973, IMG submission 183908) | Freshwater sediment methanotrophic microbial communities from Lake Washington under simulated oxygen tension - Sediment Metagenome... | ecosystem: Environmental > Aquatic > Freshwater >... | reverse complement strand
GACGTAAGCACCATATGAAGCAAATGGGGCATCGTCAGTACTATACAGAAGTCCAGATTACTGGCATTTCTGCTTAAGATATTAGGAGTTACAGATGGCTCATAAGAAAGCTGGTGGTAGTACCCGGAACGGTCGCGACTCTAATGCGAAAAGACTAGGCGTTAAGCGTTACGGCGGCGAGAGCGTAACGGCAGGCAATATCATCGTTCGTCAACGTGGAACCCAGTTTCACGCGGGTGATAACGTAGGTTGCGGAAAAGATCATACTTTGTTTGCAACGGCTGACGGCAAAGTGGTTTTTCAGGTCAAAGGACCTAATAGCCGCAAGTTTATCAGTATTGTTGCTGCATAAGACATACGGCTGTATCGCGCTATAGTATGGCGCGACAGTTAGGCCGGGGTTTTGTAACCCGGCAACTTTAAAAAAGCTCCGCCGTTCATGGTGGGGCTTTTTTTGTTTTTATCGGTTGAGTTTGAAGTTTGGCGGCATGTGATTTATGAGATTTGTTGACGAGGCGGAAGTTCGCGTAGAAGCGGGCGATGGCGGTAATGGTACTATCGGCTTTCGGCGCGAGAAATATATTCCGATGGGCGGTCCGGATGGCGGCGATGGCGGCGATGGCGGCAGTGTTTATCTGATTGCCGCGGAGAATGTAAATACCCTGGTGGATTTTCGCTATCATGCGGTACACCGGGCGCAACGCGGGCAGAACGGCATGAGCCGTAATTGCACCGGCCGAAAAGGCGATGATTGCTATGTGCCGGTGCCGCTCGGCACATTGGTTTCCGATGCGGAAACCGGCGAGGTTATCGGCGATTTAACCGAAATCGGTCAGACTTTGCTGGTCGCTCAGGGCGGTTTTCATGGTCTGGGCAATACCCGCTTTAAAAGCAGTGTTAACAGGGCGCCGCAGAAAGCCAGCAAGGGCAGTGAAGGCGAGCATCGCAGGCTGAACCTGGAGCTGACGCTGATTGCCGATGTCGGTCTGCTGGGGATGCCTAATGCCGGAAAATCCAGCTTGATTCGCTCGGTATCTGCTGCAACGCCCAAGGTTGCCGATTATCCGTTTACGACTTTGCATCCCAATCTGGGCGTGGTTAGCGTCGATGATTTGCGCAGTTTTGTGATTGCCGATATTCCCGGCGTGATTGAGGGCGCGGCTGAAGGTGCGGGGCTTGGGTTGCAATTTTTGAAGCACTTGCTGCGTACCGGTTTGCTGTTGCATGTAATTGATGTCGAGCCTTACGAAAGCGCCGAGTCGCCGGTGCAGGCGGCTAGAAAAATTATTCATGAGGTCGAAAAATGGAGCGATGAGCTGGCTGCCAAGCCGCGCTGGCTGGTATTGAATAAAATAGACCGCTTGCTTGAAGAAGAGGTTGATGCGCATTGCCGGGTGATTGTCGATGAGCTGGAATGGACAGGGCCGGTTTTTAAGATTTCGGCAATTAATGGCGGTGGCACAAGAGAATTGATGTTCGCTATCATGAACTTTTTGGAACAGCAACGGCAGGAAAAAAGTGAACAGGACTGATTTTGCCAAAGTTAAGCGGGTTGTCGTCAAGATAGGCAGTTCTTTATTAACCAAAGGCGGGCAGGGGCTTGATAAGATCGCCATTGCTGCCTGGGTTGAGCAGATGGCCAGCTTGAGGCGGCAATCTATCGACGTGATACTGGTTTCTTCGGGATCTGTGGCAGAAGGCATGTGTCGTTTGGGCATGAAAGCTCGGCCGAAGACATTACATGAGCTACAGGCGGCGGCATCTGTCGGTCAAATGGGCTTGGTGCGCGTATTTGACGATAATTTTCAGCAGCATCGCTTGCATGCGGCGCAGGTGTTATTGACGCATGATGATTTGTCGGACCGGCAGCGCTATTTAAATGCCAGAAGCACCTTGCTGACCTTGCTCAAGTTTGGCGTGGTGCCGGTCATTAATGAAAACGATGCGGTGGCGACCGAGGAAATTCGCTTTGGTGATAACGATACCCTGGCGGCGTTGGTTGCCAATCTGGTCGAGGCTGACTTGCTGATCATTTTGACCGATCAGCAGGGGTTGTTTACGGGAGATCCCGGATTGCATCCCGATGCGGAATTAATTTCCGAGATTAGTGTCAACGACGAACGGTTGGATGTAATGGCCGGCGATAGTCGTAGCGGCTTGGGTCGAGGCGGCATGTGTACCAAGGTGCGGGCGGCGCGATTGGCCTCCAGGTCCGGTGCTGCCACAGTGATTGCGGCGGGTGCCGCCGACAATGCTATCGTGGCGGTAATCGCCGGGGCTAATTTGGGTACCCATTTATTGCCGGACATAGAGCCGTTGGTGGCCAGAAAACGCTGGCTCGCCGGGCAGTTGCAGGTTAAAGGGCAATTGGTTTTGGATGCGGGTGCGGTCAGGATGTTGCAGAATGAGGGCAAAAGCCTTTTGGCTGTCGGCGTTAAGTCGGCATCGGGCAGATTTGAGCGTGGCGAGTTGGTTTCCTGCGTTGATGAAAGCGGTTTGGAAATTGCGCGGGGCTTGATTAATTACGGCAATGCAGATGCTCAGTTAATAGTGGGCAAGAGTAGTTTGGAATTTGAGAGCATCCTGGGTTACTTCGACGATTCGGAGCTGATTCATCGGGATAATCTGGTTGTAATTTAGTTGGTTTTGCAAATGGAACGCGGATTGAGCGGATTCTCTTAAGTCGTCATTTCGGTGCTTGCTAGTAAAATCCGCGTTCTATTCTTGTAAAAACGACAGGCAATAAAAAAGGCCGTAACTCAAAGAGCACGGCCTTTTTTATTGAGTAAGGCTAAAGCGTTAAGCGATAGCTTTTACTTTTGCATTCAGTCTGCTTTTACCGCGTGCGGCTTTATTCTTGTGAATAATGCCTTTGGTAACTGCTGAATCGATAATCGGAACGGCAGTGTTGTAGGCTGCTTGCGCACGCTTTTTAGCTTGTGCTGTATTAGCCATAGTTTCTCGATTCTTGGTGTAAGTTAATTAAGCCGTGTATTATCTTTTTAAATGATATTATTGTCAAACTTTTTGACGCATCATAACAGGAGCGGCGTTGAGCAGGCAGCTTTTTAAGTCGACCTTGGTGGTCGGCAGCATGACCTTGATTTCACGGATTCTCGGCTTTGTTCGGGATATGTTGATTGCGCATATTTTCGGTGTGAATGCGGCAACCGATGCATTTTTTGTCGCATTTAAAATTCCTAACTTTTTGCGTCGTCTATTTGCAGAGGGCGCTTTTGCACACGCCTTTGTTCCGGTACTGTCCGATTACAAAGAGCGCGGCAGCAAGGCCGCGTTAAAACAGTTTATCGATAAAACAGCCGGAACCCTGTCCGTATTCTTACTGCTGATTACTGCGGTCGGCGTCGTGGCCGCTCCGGTGCTTATCATGCTGCTGGCTCCCGGCTTTATGTGGCAGGGAAGCCAATATGAGTTGTCCGTGCAACTGTTGCAGATTACCTTCCCCTACTTGTTTTTTATTGCACTGGTGGCATTTGCCGGTGGCATTTTAAATGCGCACGGACAATTTGCCATTCCCGCTTTAACGCCGGTTTTCCTGAACATCTGCATGATAGCCGCCGCGATCCGGCTTGCGCCGTTGATGGACGAGCCGGTCACAGCTTTAGCGTGGGGCGTTTTTGCGGCGGGCATTGTGCAGTTGCTGTTCCAGTTTCCTTCGTTGATACGATTGGGGCTGATGCCAAGACCGAGATTAGGCTTTGATGACTCAGGCGTTAAGCGGATTATCAGCTTGATGCTGCCGGCTATTTTCAGCGTTTCAGTGACGCAGATTAATTTGTTGCTGGATACCTTGATTGCCTCGTTTTTAACCGTCGGCAGCGTGTCCTGGCTGTATTATTCCGACCGGCTGGTGGAGTTTCCGTTAGGCATTTTGGGGCTTGCGCTGGGGACGGTCATTTTACCGAATTTAGCCAAAAGCCATGCTGCGGAAGACACCGCCGCTTTTTCAAATGCGCTGGATTGGGGTTTGCGACTGGTTGTTTTGGTAGGATTGCCCGCCACCATCGGTTTGGTATTGCTGGCCGAACCGATGCTGTCGACGCTGTTTCAATATAATGAATTCGGCGTCAGCGATGTGCATTTTGCAGGATTGAGCTTGAAGGCGTATTCGCTGGGCTTGCTGGGTTTTATCTTGATTAAAGTGTTGGTGCCGGGCTTCACCTCGCGCGGCGACATGAAAACGCCGGTTCGTTACGGGGTTTACGCGATGATCGTCAGCCTAGGCCTGAATCTGGCGCTGGTTTTCCCGCTGGCGCATGCGGGGCTGGCTTTGGCGACATCCTTGGGCGCTTTTTTTAACGCCGCCTTGTTATTGAGAAAATTGCACAAGGACAAGGTATATCAACCGGCCAGCGGCTGGTGGCTGTTTTTTGCCAGGGTATCGCTGGCTGCCGGGGCAATGTCGGCAGGATTGTATTATTTTGTCGATCCGGCTTGGTGGAATGACTGGAATTCCACGATGCGTGTCATTAACCTGATGAAATGGATAGGAATAGGCTTGGTGATTTATGCGGCAATGTTGCTGGTAACGGGGTTGAGATTAAAGCATTTGACTGGCCAGAGGCACGGGTAAAGCAGAATAGTTTTGATTTAATTTGGTATGGTAGATTCCTGGTTCAGCATATCGGAAACTATAAATTGTCAGCTATCGGCCATCGAGAGCCAGTCACGGCAGGCAGTTTTATGGTGATGAATAGGGCAGAATGAAGCTGGGCAAGTGCTTTTATTTAAATGATAGTCTCCTTTTGTCTAGTGTTTTTAACTACTTTTTGATACTTACACTTTTTAAGGTTATAGTTTATTAATCAAAGTATAGTGATTATTTATTAGTGAGTTGTGAAATGCAGCACCCATCCATAAAATACTATGTAACTCGCCCTAACGAGTCACCAAACTCCTATATTCCTACACTGGGGCATATTGCTAGTAATTTTGATGCCTACCGTACTATTGAGATCGCGGAGATCGAAAATCGCCCAGAGTCTTGGTGCTTTACTGACACCGATGCAGCGGGAGCACTAGGACGTTTGATTGATGGCCCTATTAAGTCGGGGGACATTGAGAAAGCAGAGTCTGCGTTGAGAGCAATACTGCTCCATGATGTCGTTGAGATTATTGTGCCTTGCGCAAAAGCAATACACGATACGGGTCTTGTATCCTATCAAAGATTCGATAATGGACAGCGAAATGAAGCGTCATTCGCTGGGCTAAATGTTGCCCCATGCAAGGATTTACTCATGGCATTTGAGCTTATTAATATCAGTAATGGCGAGATAACTGCAAGTTCAAACCTCAATAGCAAATTAGTGGGATATTCAATTGAAGATCAAGAGGCTATCTACAATAAATTAACAAATTCATGTGCTGAAGTTGCAAATGCGTATCCGATAGAAGTTGGTGCCTCTGCGTATTTTGCAAAAAAGGAGTTTCAATACCCCTTACGGAGAGGATCTGCTAGCTTTATTACTGAGCTTTATCAGCGAATTCATAAACCATGGATAAATGTTGCACAATCTGAGCCTGCATTATTTGTTGATGTAAGGTTGCCTCCTCTTGTGGCTATCATTTTATCCCGAGCACAATCTCGAGAAAACATCCCATCTGTGCTTACAGAATTAAGAGGGGAGCTCTCCTCAGTCCGAGTCGACCTTAACCGCCTCAATCGAATGCTTGACAGCACCGCTACCCAAGCAGACATTAATGCTCAGGTTCGGAGTGTTAATGAAAGTTTTGATGCAATTGTTCCAGAAGCTTTATTGACTGATGTCGAGAGACGAAAACGCCGAATTACTTCTGTATTTAATTTTTTAACTCCAATGAGACAGCTGTATAGTATTGCGGTTGACCCTTTATCTGCTGACCCAGAAAAATTCATTGAATTATTCAATTCAACTCACTCGGCGGTAGCTAAAAATAGTCGGATTGTCTCGCGCTCTGTAACAGCTGCGAAATTTTCTGAACTACTAAGAGTAGAGTCCGTTCGAGGATGGTCACTACGCATTTCACTAAAATAGAGATAAAACTCCTAGAAAAAGATGGCACTGAATAGCTCGTAAGGGCGAATGAGGGTGGCGTTTCCGCCGTATGCAAATGCAGCCCATTGGGGGGATATACGAACCCTAACCGAGCTACATTAGACAAAACGGCACGGACTGTCTAATGTTTTATTGGACAGTCATGTTGAGTAGAATGAACCGGATAAATTTAAGCGATGAAGAGTGGGTGAGTATATTGGCGAACTTAAGGAAATTGACAGGAATTCGTGTCGGGCAACCAGGGCCATAGGATGCGCTGAGGCACGAAGCGCATCAATCGCGAGCGATGCGTCTCCTTCGGTGGCACATTCTATTCGATTTATAAATTTGCCTGACATAACGATCAAAGGGATGCGTCGCTCGTTGGCGGTTTTAAAGGTTTGCTTTTTAATCGGGGTCGGTTGCTTCGTTTGGCTTCTTTCAGCGGTGTGCTACTTAGGCATTGCTTGACATACGAACCTTTGTACATACAATGTAACCATGATTAAGTTTGAATGGGATGCAACAAAGGCTGCCGACAATCAGAAAAAACATGGCGTTTCTTTCGAAGAAGCCAAGTCTGTTTTCTATGACGAATTTGCAGTGCAATTTTATGATGACGGGCATTCGGAAGTAGAACACCGCTTCTTGATGCTTGGCTTTAGTTGTGAATCCAGAATGCTTCTTGTCTGTCACTGCGAGCGCGAATCAGGCAATACAATCAGGATAATATCGGCCCGCAAAGCAACTAAACGCGAATGTAGCCATTATAAAGGTAACGTGCCATGAAAGCAGAATACGATCTTTCCCAAATGAAATCGCGAAAAAACCCCTATGCTTCCAAACTTAAGAAATCGGTTACTATCCGGTTGGGCGAGGATGTGGTCGGCTATTTCAAAGAAATGGCTGAAAGTACTGGTGTTCCTTATCAAAGCCTGATCAATTTGTATCTTCGGGACTGTGTGCGCCAGCACCGGACAATTGATATTTCTTGGCAGTCAAATTCAAAAATAGTTTCGAGCCAATAAAAATCCGCTGTGGTTTTTTCCCGTACTCAGGTAAAAAAACATTTTGGTTGTTGGAAATTAGCCCAGTAGGCCGTAATAAACCAGTTTGAGCGACAACGAGAACAGGCGTTTCCGGCAAACACCACGCAGATTCGCCGGAAACGCCACCTCACGCTACGCGCTTGGATGGCCTTATTCCGGCCTACGACTTACAAGCTTTGTGAGTCCTGGAGGGGCAGGCCCTGTATTGACATTAATAATTGGGCTTAGAGGATCGCATGATGCGTTGAGGTACGAAGCGCATCAATCGCGTCGGCCTCTTTTTGAGTTAAGCGCAAAGCTGTAAGACGCGTTAGAATTGCCACATGAAATCTGATTAGGACTCGACTATGAACACGCAACTCTTACAACAAGCAAGTGTACTCGATATTGACGAGCAGATCGAATTGGTCGAGGCTATATGGGATGGCATCGTCAGCCGCGGCGCGGCGCCAGCACTGACAGAAGCGCAGGCAACGGAACTCGACTGCCGCCTCGCCGACTATCTGGCAAACCCAAATGATGTTATTTCATGGGATGAGGTAAAAGCTGCTGCTGTTGCCAAAATCAGGCAATGAGCCTACCCATTACGTTTTATCGCACAGCAAGTGCGGAATTTATTGAAGCGAGTGCATGGTATGAAGGTAAACGACTTGGCCTTGGCCTTGAGTTCATTGCCGAAATTGATCGTTGTATATCGCTGGCATCAAAAAATCCTTTTCAGTTTTCCGTTGTTCGCGAAGACATTCGGCGCGTTGTCGCCAATCGTTTTCCATACAGTATTTATTTTCGCGCGGAGAAACATCGCATCGTTGTCTTGGCTGTATTCCATGGTAGCAGAGATCCCGCCATTTGGTTGTCCAGAGCTTAACATTGCGCGCTCAATCGGTGTTTACGGCAAACACGCCCCTGTTGTTGGGCGTGTTTATTCCGGCCTGCATCTTGCAACTTTGAATATTTTCGTGCTTTTTGTGTTTTTCGTAGATTAAATCAACCTTGCGTTAACCTAATTTCCGCCTCGCGGTATTTTTCCGCGCAATATTCAGCCACTTCAGCAGGCAAATGCGGCCCCGGCGCGGTTTTATCCCAGTCCAGCGTTTCCAGGTAATCCCGGACATATTGCTTGTCGAAACTCGGCGGACTGATGCCGACCTGATATTGGTCGACCGGCCAGAACCGTGAGGAATCGGGAGTTAACGCCTCATCGATCAAATATAAAACGCCATCATCGTCGATCCCGAATTCAAATTTGGTATCGGCAATGATGATGCCCCGTTCTTTGGCGTAGGCGGCGGCTTCTTTGTACAGTTTCAGGCTGGCGTCGCGCACTTTTTCGGCCAAATCCCGTCCCATCAATTCAACGGTACGATCAAAAGACACGTTCTCGTCATGGTCGCCCATTTCGGCTTTGGTGGACGGCGTATAAATAGGTTCGGGCAATTGCTGCGCCTGCTGCAAGCCTTCGGGCAATTTAATGCCGCAGACCGCGCCGGATGTTTGGTAATCTTTCCAGCCGGAGCCGATCAGGTAACCGCGCACGATGGCTTCAACCGGCAGCGGTTTCAATAACTTGACGACGATAGCGCGGCCCTCAATCTGCGCGCGTTCGGCGGCATCGGGCACGACTTGTTCCAGCGGAATGTCGGACAGGTGATTGGGCATCACGTGCTGCATTTTTTCAAACCAGAAGTTGGACACGCTGGTCAAAACACGGCCCTTGCCGGGAATCGGATCGGGTAGAATCACGTCGAATGCAGACAGTCGGTCGGTGGTTACAATCAGCATGTGCTTGTCGTCAATGTCGTAAATATCGCGCACTTTGCCGCGGGCGCGGAGCTTTAAAGACGACAGTGTTGATTGGTATAGCGCTTCTGGTGCGGTCATAAGTTCTCGCTGGGGGTCAAATAGGGTGATTTTACCAGTTATTAATCTTGGAGTCCGTATCATTCCATAA
>Ga0207973_100630_pt1 | contig 9296 bp, 9 predicted proteins | sample LakWasMe82_HOW10_2_FD_183908 | JGI IMG/M metagenome (GOLD analysis project Ga0207973, IMG submission 183908) | Freshwater sediment methanotrophic microbial communities from Lake Washington under simulated oxygen tension - Sediment Metagenome... | ecosystem: Environmental > Aquatic > Freshwater >... | reverse complement strand
CGGCCGCATCAAAGTGCAAATGCTGGGCAAGGAGCTGGATTTGCGGGTTTCGACGATACCGACGATGTACGGCGAAAGCGTGGTGATCCGCTTGCTGGACAAGGAAACTACGGTGCTGGATTTTGCCGCGCTGGGCTTTTCCGGCAAACATTTGCAACAGTTTATCGAGGTGCTGTCTCAGCCGCACGGTATTATCCTGATTACCGGCCCGACCGGTAGCGGAAAATCCACCACGATGTATGCCGCGTTAAAACAGCTCAACACCTCCGAGCGAAAAATCATCACCGTTGAAGATCCGGTCGAATACCAGATGGACGGGATCAACCAGATTCAAGCCAAACCGCAAATAGGCCTGACCTTTGCGTCGGCGCTGCGCTCTATCGTGCGCCAAGATCCCGACGTGATCATGATCGGCGAGATGCGCGACCTGGAAACTGCAAGAATCGCCGTGCAATCGGCGCTGACCGGGCATTTGGTGCTATCGACGCTGCATACCAACGATGCGGCGGGCGGCGTTACCCGCTTGCTGGATATGGGGCTTGAAGAATACCTGCTCACTTCCACCGTCAACGGCATCTTGGCGCAGCGCCTGGTAAGAAAGCTGTGTCCTGCCTGCAAGCAACGCTATACGCCGTCCCAAGACATTATCGACGGCATGAAATTAAGGCGGTTTGCGCCGGAAGGCGATATTGTCTTATACAAACCGGTTGGCTGCCCGTCATGCGGAGGCTTAGGTTACCGCGGGCGGCTGGCGATTATCGAGTTTCTGCACATGACCGATCCGCTCCGCAAATTGATTATGGCGCATGAAGAAGCCGGAGCCATTCAACGGCTTGCCATTGAGGAAGGCATGACCACGATGTATGAAAACGGCTTGGTTAAAGCCCTGCAAGGCATTACCACGCTGGAAGAAGTGCTGCGGGTAACATCGGAAGCCTAATGTTATTTGCCTACAAAGCGGTTAACAGTCTTGGCGAGACCGAAGAAGGCGTCAGGGACGCGGTTGACGAACAACAGCTGATTGCGGCGTTGCAGACGGACGGCTATATCCCTATTCGCGTAGTCCCGGCTGTCGCCAAATCGTTCTTGGGATTAAGGCTGGGCATCAAGCAAAGCAAATTATCGCAAAAAGACATCGCCCTGTTCACCGGCGAATTGGCAACCTTGCTGGAATCCGGTTTGCCTTTGGATAAATCCCTGCTGGTATTGATCGACTTGACTGAAGACAACGAACGGGTGACCAAGTTGATCGGCAGGGTTCTGGAGAAAGTAAAAGGCGGCGCAACCTTGGCCGATGCGCTGGAAAAGCAGTCCGGCATTTTCAGCAAATTTTACCTGAACATGATCCGCGCCGGCGAGGCGGGCGGCAGTCTCGGCGAAGTATTGGCGCGCTTGTCCGAGTATCTGGAGCGCTCCCGCGAATTGAAAGAAACGGTCAGCACGGCATTAATCTACCCGGCCATTTTATTGATCATGTCGCTGGCCTCGCTGTTTGTGATGCTGACTTTCGTGGTGCCGCAATTTTCCGAAATGTTTGCAAGCGCGGGCAAGGCGCTGCCGGTATCGACCCGGATCGTGGTGGGGCTGGCCGAATGGCTGCAAAGCTATTGGTGGGCGCTGGTTTTGGGCGTTGTCTCGATCACAGGCTACATGAATCTTCAGCTGGCCGACCCGGTAAAAAAGAAGCGTTGGGACGGCCGTTTTTTGAAACTGCCGCTGGCCGGGACGATTATCCTGAACAAGGAAACCGCCAACATCAGCCGCACGCTGGGCACTTTATTGGGCAATGGCGTTTCGATACTGGCGGCATTGGTCATCGTTCGCGAAACGGTAGACAACCTGGTTTTGGCGGCGGCCATTCAGGATACCGAAGAGCAGTTGAAACAGGGGAAACACCTGTCGGATGCCTTGATGGAAAAAGGCATCTTCCCGAAAATGGCCATGCAGATGGTAAAAATGGGCGAAGAGACCGGACGCCTGGAGGAAATGCTACTCAGGGTGGCGACGATTTACGATAAGCAGCTTAGCGTGGCGATACAGCGGATGCTGGCTTTGCTGGAACCGGTTTTGATCATTTCATTAGGCTTGATGATTGCGGGCATCATCGTGTCGATTCTGCTGGCTATTTTGAGTGTTAACGATTTGGCTTTTTAAAATTAGGAAAAATATTATGAAACAGGTATTAAGGTTCAAGGCGCAAGGCGAGAGGCGAAAGATCAACAAGGCAGGCTCTTTGCGCCTTTCGCCTTCCGCCTTGCGCCTCCGCGGTTTTACCCTGCTTGAATTATTGGTGGTGCTGGGCATTATTGCGATGCTGGCCGGAATAGTCGGGCCGCAGGTCATGAAGCACATGGGCGAATCCAAAACCAAAGCGGCCAAGGTGCAGATTGAAGATTTGTCGGCCGCCCTGGATATGTACAAGCTGGACTTGGGCAGTTATCCGAGCACCGAGCAAGGCTTGAAGGCCTTGATTGAATCGCCCGACAGCGCCAAACGCTGGAACGGCCCCTATTTGCGAAAATCCAAAATGCCGCTGGATCCCTGGCAGCAGGAATATCATTACGCCGCACCCGGCGAACACGGAAAATTCGATTTGTTCACCTATGGGGCGGACGGCAAGGAAGGCGGCGAAGGCGAAGATCGGGATATTGTTAGTTGGGAATGAGTTTTAACGTTCAAGGTGTAAAACCGCCATATTCCTCCCCTTGCACCTTGCACCTTGCACCTTGTGTCTCGCGTCAGCATGGCTTTACCCTGCTGGAATTGACCGTAGTGCTTTTTGTCGTGGTGCTGGGCTTTTCGGTGATCGGCCTTAACCTGTCGTCAGGGAGCGACTCTACAGAACTCAAGGCCGCGGCAAGGGACATCGTTTCAGCGCTGCGTTATGCCAGAGGGCAGGCTTTAATGACCCATCAGGAAACCACGGTCGCGCTTGATCTTGGCGACAACAGCTACAGCGTCAGCGGCCGGGACAAGCGTTACCGAATACCCGAGACTATCGATGTCACCGTGGTGACGGCGCAAACCGAATTAACCGGAAAGGGCGCGGCGAACATCCGTTTTTTTGCCGATGGTTCCTCTACGGGAGGAAGAATCACGCTGGAACGAGGACAGACATCGTGGCAGATCGATATAAATTGGTTAACCGGCCAGGCCGAGCTTGAAAATGAATAGACAACGCGGCTTTTCTTTACTGGAAATCCTGATCGCGTTTTCAATCCTGGCGCTTTCCTTGGGGATTTTGCTGAAGATATTTTCCGCCGGTATTAATAACGCCGGCGTTGCCGAGGAATATACCGCCGCCGTTCAAGTTGCCGAGTCTTTAATGGCCGAAACCGGCGCTGAAGCGCCCTTGAAGCCAAAACAAGCGACCGGGCTGGAACATGACAAATACCATTGGCAAGTATCGGTCAGCCCGTTCCAATTCAACGCCGAAAATTTGGATGTCACGACTATAACGGCGGAGCTTTTTAAGATTAAGGTTGTCGTAAGCTGGGGCGATGATGCCAAAGCCGCCCGCAGGCAGGTTGAGTTAATAACATTGAAACTGGTTAATAAAGTGTTATGAACGGTAGCAATAAGGCGAAGCGTCATTTTACCTGCGCCTCGGCGGGCTTTACGCTGATTGAGGTTCTGATCGCAATGACGCTCTTAAGCATTATGGTGGTGCTGTTATTCAGCAGCTTGAGAATTTGCGCCCAAAGCTGGGAACAGGGCGAACGCAAAATGGCCGAGGTGAATGAAGTCGCCGTCGTCTATAACTTTTTTCAGCGGCATTTATCCTCAGCCCGCCCTTTATGGAACGATTTTGCCGACGGCAATGGCGAGCCTGGCGCAAACCGGCCGGAAACCGGCGCGGCGACCGAAAACAAGGATAAAACGTTCTCTTTTCAAGGCAAAAAAAAGTCCTTGCAGTTCGTCTCGATTTTCCCTGCAAGCGCCGGTAGAGCGGGCATGCAGCTATTTTCGATACAACCGCAGCAACACGCTAAAGAACAGCTGATCAAGGTGACGCTAACGCCGTTTTTTCCGCTAACCGAAGATGCAGAATGGCGCCCGGAACAGGAGATTTTGTTAAAGCATGTCAGCGATTTCACGCTGGCTTATTTCGGCGTCGACGATACCGGCAAAAGCCGCTGGCAGGATGAATGGCTGGAAAAAAGCGTTCACCCCCAATTGGTCAAAATCAGCATTGACACGACAAACGGCGTTTTTTGGCCGGAAATGATTATAGCGCTTAAGGTTGCAGGCGAAACCGGCGGCGCAGGGCTTGGGGAAAATCCGGCCAACGCCGCCGAACCGGCCGGGGATCGTAATTGAACAGGCCTGAGGGCTTCGCCCTGGTGCTGGTTTTGTGGGTGTTGAGCCTGCTGACCATTATGGCCGGCAGTTTTGCGCTGAGCATGCGCCGGGAAGCGGGCATTGTGACCGGCAGCAGTAAAAATGCCCAGGCCGCGGCTGTCGCGGAATCGGGGCTTGCCATTGCCGAGCTGATGCTGATGCATCCCGATCCGCTGCAACGCTGGCGTACCGACGGCAGCATTTACCAACTGGATTACGCGGAAGCCAAGGTCAGAGTCCGGCTGCTTGCCGAAACAGGCAAGGTGGATTTAAACCGGGCGGATCAGCCCCTGTTGCAAGCGCTTATGGGCCATGCGCCTGTGGCTGAGCAGTTGCAAACCCAATGGGTCAATGCGATTCTCGATTGGCGCGATAACGATGACCTGACGCATCCGGAAGGCGCGGAGCAAGAAGAATATAAAGACGCCGGATTAAACTACCGGCCGCGCAACAAGCCGTTTCAGTCCGTTGAGGAATTACAGCTGGTGCTGGGCATCAATGAACAGGCCTTCAAGTGGCTGGAAAACCGGGTCACGGTCTATTCGGGACAAGCGCAAGTCGATTCGACCCAAGCCGCCAAAGAAGTGTTGCAACTACTGCCGGGCGTGGACTCCGGATTGATAGACGACTATCTCGCAGCAAGGCGGGAAAGCGCGATAAACGGCCTGCCGATGCCGACAGCTCCGTTAGTTTCTAACCGGCCGGCCGGACAAACCGGCGACAACCCGCCGCTAAGCGTCGGCGTCGTTACTCCCGGTAGCGAGCAAAACGGCGTCATTACGGTTATTAGCGAAGCGCGGTTGGAAGATGGCGCAACGGCCGTCATCGCTACGCAGATAAAAAAATCCGCCAATCCGGCGTCGCCGTTTCAGGTTTTGAACTGGCAGCGCAACGCCGCGGCCTACGGTTCATTGTTTACCGATGAAAAAGATGAGTTACTAGTGAGACAGTATGCCGAACCTGAATTCAACAATTGATCTGGACCTTAAAAAGTTGTTTCGCTGGTGGCTGCGCGAACTCGACTTTCTGGTGCCTGAAAAAATCAGGCAGCGGGTTAATGAGAAGCGGGGCTTCATCATCGTCCGTCCCGACGGCAATCGGTTAGCGCTGAGCTACCTGCTTAATGAACACGCCGAGCCTTTGGCAATACTGGAGCGCAACGCGTCGGGCATAGCCCGATATAAAACCTTGCGAGCCAACGATGAGCGGCTGGCTAAAGCCCATTTAATAGTCCGGCTCAGCGGACAAGAAGCCATTCAAAAAGAACTCGCCTTGCCGATTGCGGTCAAAGAAAACCTGTCCCAAGTGGTCGCCTATGAACTTGACCGCTATACGCCGTTTAAGCCGGAACAGGTTTATTTTGCGGTTAAGCGGCTGGAAGGCGAACATGAACCCGGACAAATCAGGGTCATGCTGGTGTTGACGCCCAGAGAAACGCTTGATGCGCTGCATGAAGACATCAAGGCTATGGACATGTCGCCGCTGTTCGTCGATTACGAGGCGACGCCGAATGATCTTGAACATCGTTACGACGGCTACAATTTATTGCCGGAAAGCTTGAGGGACAAAACCGCAAATGCGCCGCGCCTGATTTATACGGCACTGGTTTCGGCGATATTTTTACTGTCGGCGGCCGCGCTGGCGCTACCGGTCTGGTTTGAACATCAAACGGTCAATGCCTTGCAGGAAAAAATCGATGCCATCGAAAAGGATGCCAAGCAAGTTAAGGCCATGCAGCTGGAGATCGATGCGATGATAGACGAAACCCGGCTCTTGATAGCGGAGAAAAATACCGTGCCGCCGGTCATTGAGAGCTTAAATACCTTAAGCGCGCTAATCAAGGATAATACTTGGCTGTCCTACGCGCAGTACTCGGACGGCCATCTGCAAATACAGGGCGAATCGCCCGCCGCGTCGGCATTGATCGGCGTGTTGGAAGACTCCGAATTGTTTGCCGACGCCCGCTTCGTTTCGCCGGTCACCCAGGATAAAGCCAGCGGCCAGGAGCGCTTCCAGATTACCGTTGACGTTACCCCCGCGGTTGCGCCGCCCTCAACGCCGCCCTCGGCTACCGGGAGACGCAAGTGATCGACATCGAAAGCAAGCAAATGCAGCGCTGGTCGGCCGTCGCCCTGTTGGTTGCGGCGATACTGCTGGTCGGCCTGGCCGTTATCGTGCCGGTGCTTAACAAAGGCTTGGAGCTGAGCGAGGCCAAAAATAATCTTGTTTTCAGGCTACAGCAATATGAGCGGATTCTGGCAAGAAAAGACGCGGTCATTGCAAACATGAGCGCCATAAAAGAACAGTATCAAAAACGCGGACTTTTGAACCGGCAGAGCACCGGCGCTTTAGCGTCCGCCGAGGTTCAGGAGCTTATTAAAAAAGTCATTACCGAGGCAGGCGGGCAATTGAGCAGCACCCAAGCGCTCCCTCTCAGCAGCAAAAATGAATTTAGCCGGATTACCGTCCGCGTGAGTATGACCGGAAATAGCGAAGTGCTGCGGACGGTGCTGTACAAGATAGAAACCGCAACGCCGCTGATTATTATCAATCAGATCGATGTCAGGCCGTTGCGCGGCGTAAGAAGCAGAACCACGCACCAGCTCGAACCGAGTAACGAGTTGAATATTAATTTTCAGGCGGTCAGCTTTATGAGAAGGCAGCCGGAATGAACAGTAAACTCATGAAACTGCTGGTATCGGTCTGCATCGGCCTGTGTCTGGTTATTACCGTGGAGTGGTTGTATTCGTATTATATGCGGCAGCGCTTGCTGTCCTCGATTGTCTCGGTAACGCCGCAAGACTATAAAGCGGACGAACTGCCCGAAATAGAACTGACCAAACAGCCGGAAGACAGTTATGTCGACTTGGTTGCCAGGCCGTTATTTATTAAAGGCCGAAGACCGGTAACAGAGCAGAGCAAGGAAGCCGCGCAAGCCGCCTCTCAATCGGAGAGCTTCGCTTGGGAGTTGAACGGAATTTACAGCACCCAAAAAACCGTATCGGCATTATTCAGCCGTCCTAAATCGAAGGCCGGCAAAGATCACACTCGAAAAATAACCGTGGGCGATGAGATTGACGGCTGGAAACTGACTGAAATAAACCAGGACAACGTCGTGCTTAAACAAGGCGGTAACGAGAAGAATCTAATGCTTCGCAAGCCGAAATTAAAAATATTACCTGCGACTGTCACGCCGACGCCCACTCCAGCCCCAGCGCCTTTTCCGGCCGCCATGCCTGCACCTGCACCTGCACCTGCACCTGCACCCAATAATACTGAAGATACACCGGAGGGAAACAGCAATGATTAATGTTAAAAAACTAACAACAACGTTTTGTTTGGCAGTCTTGAGTTTGACGTTGTCAAGTTGCGAATCGCTCGGACCCAAACAAGCCCTCAAATTGCCGTTGCCGCCGGTAAAAAAAGAGCAAGCCGATACCGCTATTGCGCCGCTGAAAGACAACGCGCCCGCTATTGCGATAACGCAGGCAAAACCTGAGTTGTTTCCCGGCACCAACCGTTTTGTACCGGATACCGCAACCCCGCATAGAACCGCCAAAAGCCGCGGCGAGGGCGCCTACAGCCTCAATTTTGACGAAGCCGATTTGGGCGAGGTCGCCAAAGTGGTGTTAAGCGACATCCTTGGACAAAACTACGTACTCAGTCCCAAGGTGGCAGGTAAAGTCACCCTGCAAACGACCGATCCCTTAAGTAAAGAGGAGCTGATTCCCACCCTTGAAATGCTGCTGCGCATGAACAATGCCGTCCTGATTAAGGATGCCGGCATTTACCACATCGAACCAGCCGCCGAAGCCCTGTACAGCTCCGGTTTTGCAGGCCCCCATAGCGGCGGAAAGACCGGCTTTCAAGTCCGGGTTATCCCGATCAGAAATGTCGCCGTGCAAGACGTGGTCGAGGTGATCAAGCCGCTGGTGCAGGACAAGACCATTCTCAATGTCGACAGCACCCGTAATATCCTGATCGCTTCCGGCACTCCTGATGAACTGGGACGGGTAATGGACATGGTCAGCGTGTTCGATATCGATGTGTTGAAAGGCCGCTCTTTCGGCCTGTTTCCATTAGCCCATGTTGAACCGGAAACGGTTATTAAAGAACTGGAGGAGATTTTTAGTAAACAGGGCAAGGAAGGAGAGAACGGCTTTTTCCGTTTTATTCCCGTCGAACGCTTGAATGCGGTGATGGCGATTACCCATCAGGCCGGCTATTTAAGGGATATTGAAAACTGGATATTTCGCCTGGATCGGGCCAATACCGCATCCGGCGGCGGCGTTAATGTCTATAGGGTCCAAAACGTCGACGCTGAAGAACTGGCGGCAACGTTAAATGAGATTTTTACCGGCGCGGCCAAGAAAGAAAAATCCGCCAAAGTCGCGCCCGGACAACAAGCCGCCGAATTAAGCAATAAAACGCCTGAAAAACAAAACATTCCAAAAACATCCGAGCAATCCGCCGACGCGGAAGTTGCCAATGTCGGCGAAGTACGCATTATTTCGGACGTGGCCAACAATTCGGTAATCGTTGTTGCCACGCCCCAGGATTACGAAGTGATACTTCCTGTGATCAAACAGCTTGATGCCTTACCGCTGCAAGTGCTGATCGATGCGACCATCGTCTCGGTTACCTTAAAGGATGAGTTAAAATATGGCATATCCTGGTATTTATCCCAAGGCAACGATGCACTAGGTAGCGCCGCCAATCCGCCGTCCCCGCCGACCTTTGCGAGTTCGTTAGGCACCGCGGCGGCAGCGGCGGCCGCCGCGTCAACAGGCGGCATGAGCGCTATCTACAGCTCGGGAACGGTGAAAGCCCTTTTAAACGCGCAAGCCACCGCCAATAATATCAATGTGATTTCTTCGCCTTCGTTGATGGTGTTGAATAATCAGCAAGCTAAAATAAACATAGGCGATCAAGTCCCCATACAAACCAGCACCTCA
>Ga0207973_100620_pt1 | contig 9490 bp, 10 predicted proteins | sample LakWasMe82_HOW10_2_FD_183908 | JGI IMG/M metagenome (GOLD analysis project Ga0207973, IMG submission 183908) | Freshwater sediment methanotrophic microbial communities from Lake Washington under simulated oxygen tension - Sediment Metagenome... | ecosystem: Environmental > Aquatic > Freshwater >... | reverse complement strand
GTTGTGAAGTTTCTTCGCTAAGTGATTGTGGTGGCTCAGTTTGCCCATTCACGCAATCTGTGGATAAGTTTGTGAGCAAAATGTTGTCCGGCGCGCTAAGTGCTTGATTCTGCGTGCCGCAAGCCGTCCGGGCCGGTTCGATGGAGGCGAAATTTATCTTTCAAAATCAAAGGCTTGGGCCCGCTGTCTTGAAGCGGCGGGCGGCTTGGGCCGGCGTGCCGAGGCCTGTCATCGCAGCCTCACATATGGGGATAAGTCAAGCCCAAGAAGCGGCCTCGGTGGGCGTCGGCTGTTTCATTTCGACCCAGGCCGAAACACGCGCACGCAATATGGCCCGGCCGCACCGACGCAACGCTATCCAGCGCGCCGACGGCCCGTCCGGATGACAGTTCAGTTACGCTCACAAGCTCATATTGGGATCAAGGAAGCTCGCTAAGCCATTGATTCTTATGTGTTCCAAAATCTATCCACCAGGTCTGTGGATAACTTTGTGGAGAAGCTGCGCAGGCCCGCGCTAAACCCTTGATTCATCGCCGCTGGGCTTGGCTTGCCACAAAAACATGCAGCGGGTCGATTTCTATACGAATCAATGACTTAGCGACGGGGCCGGGTTCATCAGGGGAAACCTGTAGCTGCGCCGCAGCAAGGCGAAATGCGTCAAGCCGCCTAACACCAATTGGGGATAAGTCAAGCGCCCGGTACCCTGAGGCCGGCCCGCGCGGTGCGCCGAAACGGGCCAACTGTCCACCGTGGATGTGGACAAGTCTGTGCGTGACATGCAGACAGCCGGGCTAAGTGCTTGATCGGCAAGGGCGGGGCTTGTATTGCCCGCAAAAGTGGCAAGCGCCGGCGCGGCTTGGGGCCAACGCCTAGGGAGGCGCGTGCGGCGCCCGCTAAAATCCGCCACTTTGCAAAGAGCGACAACGCATTCATGGGCCAAGCAGCCAGGCAAGAACCACGCAACCGCAGCACCGAGATCTTCGAGCTCAAGAGCGCCACGCTGACCGCCTTGTCGCTGGTCTTGCGCAGCAGCGATCTGCAGGCCCTGGGCGAGGCCTTGCAGGCCCGGCTCGGCGACACGCCCGAGGTGTTCAACCAGGACCCGCTGCTGATCGACCTGTCGCAGCTGCCGGCGGCCGCGCCGGCCGCACAGGTGGGCGACGACGGTCAGCTGAGCCTGGTGAGCGAGGCGGGCGCGGTTGCGCTCGACTTCGCTGCCCTGGTCGCGCTGCTCGAGCGTTATCGCCTGCAGCCGGTGGCGGTGAGCGGGGCCAGCCCCGAGCAACTGGCGGCGGCGCAGGCCTGCGGCCTGGCGGAAGCGGATGCCACGCCGGCGCTGCGCAACGAAGCGGCGGCAGCCGAGCCGGTGCGCGAGGTCATCAAGGAAGTCATCAAGGAGGTGGTGGTCGAGCAGGTGCGCGAAGTGCATGTGCCGGGCGAGGCCGCCAAGACCGTCATCATCGACAAGCCCCTGCGTTCGGGTCAGCAGGTCTATGCCAAGGGCGCCGATCTGATCGTGATGGCGCTGGTGAACCATGGCGCCGAGGTGATCGCCGACGGCAATATCCATGTCTACGCGCCCCTGCGTGGCAAGGCCATCGCCGGCGCGCGCGGCAATACCGAGGCGCGCATCTTTGCCGCCAGCCTGGAGGCCGAGCTGATTGCGATCGCCGGCATTTACCGGACGACCGAAAACCCCTTGCCCGAGCATGTGCTGGGCAAGCCCGCCCAGGTGCGCCTGGACGGCGAGAAGCTGGTGATGGAAGCACTCAAACTCTGAGTTGGTCGCCCCGACCAAGCTCTATTGGAAAAAAGGAAAGTATTCGATGACCAAGATCGTCGTGGTGACCTCGGGCAAGGGTGGGGTCGGCAAGACCACCACCAGCGCGAGCTTTGCAACCGGCCTGGCCCTGCGCGGCTACAAGACCGTGGTGATCGACTTCGACGTCGGCCTGCGCAACCTCGACCTCATCATGGGCTGCGAGCGCCGTGTGGTGTATGACCTGATCAACGTCATCAACGACGAGATCAAGCTGACCCAGGCCCTCATCAAGGACAAGCAGGTCGAGAAGCTCTACATCCTGGCCGCCTCGCAGACGCGCGACAAGGACGCCCTCAACCAGGCCGGCGTGGAACGCGTGCTGGACGAGCTGAAGGCGATGGAGTTCGACTACATCGTGTGCGACTCACCGGCCGGCATCGAGACCGGTGCGCTGATGGCCATGCACTATGCCGACGAGGCCCTGGTGGTGACCAACCCCGAGGTCTCCTCGGTGCGCGACTCCGACCGCATCCTGGGCATGCTCAACAGCAAGACCAAGCGCGCCATCGAGGGCAAGGAGCCCGTCAAGGAGCATCTGCTGATCACGCGCTACAACCCCAACCGGGTCGAGGGCGGGCAGATGCTGTCGCTGGAGGACATCCACGAGATCCTGCGCACCCAGCTGATCGGCGTGATCCCCGAGTCCGAGAGCGTGTTGCAGGCCTCCAACCAGGGCCTGCCGGCTATCCACATGAAGGGCACCGACGTGGCCGAGGCCTATGCCGATGTGGTGGCGCGCTTCCTCGGCGAGGACAAGCCGATGCGCTTCATCGAGGCGGTCAAGCCCGGCTTCTTCAAGCGCCTGTTCGGCGGCAAGTGAGGAAGGGACACAGCATGGGATTCCTGTCCTTTTTCCTCGGCGAGAAGAAAAGCACGGCCAGCGTGGCCAAGGAGCGCCTGCAGCTGATCCTCGCGCACGAGCGCGGCGGTCGCGGCGCCAGCCCCGACTATCTGCCCCAGCTGCAGCGCGAGCTGGTGGCGGTGATCTCCAAGTACGTCTCCATCAACCCGGACGACATCAAGGTGCACATGGAGCGCCAGGATGACCTCGAGGTCCTGGAGGTGAAGATCGAGCTGCCGGAGCCGGCACGGCGCTGAGGCTTGGCGATTCAAGAGCGGCAAAGGGCCAGGCAAGACCTGGCCCTTTGCACGTCTGGCCCGCCTCAATGCTTGGCGTCGAACTGCTGCTCGTTCTTGCCCTTGAAGGGGGCGTAGAACTGCTTGATCTTGGCCATGTCGGCCTCCACGTCGCCGCTGGGCGTGAACACCGGCCCCAGGCCGCTGAGCTTGCGCGGGTAGTCCATATAGGCCATCACGATGGGCACCTCGGCGGTCACGGCAATCCAGTAGAAGCCGGTCTTCCAGTAGCGCGTCTTGCTGCGCGTGCCCTCGGGCGGCACCACCAGCTGCAGCGGGCCGTCGGCCGCGCGCAGCGCCTGCGCCGAGGCCGCCACCAGATTGCTGGACTGCTCGCGGTTCACCGCGATGCCGCCCAGCCAGCGCATCAGGCCGCCAAAGGGGAAGCGGAAGATCTGCTGCTTGCCCATCCAGTAGATGTTCAGGCGCAGCGCAAAGGCCACCATCAGCGTGTAGGGCAGGTCCCAGTTGCTGGTGTGCGGGGCGGCGATGAGCACACACCGCGCATGCGCCGCGGGCAGGCTGCCCTCGAGCTTCCAGCCGGCGAGCTTCAGATAGGCGATGGAGGCTGCGCGCAGCAGGGTGTTGACCACGGGCGTGGTGAAGATGGTGCGATGCATGGGGATCTCGTGGGCAACCTCGGATTATCCGCGCGCCGGCCCCGCATGCCCTGCCACATTCTGAGGCAGGGCAAGAAAGTGGCTTTCAAATCAAGCACTTGGCTGGCGCGCACCCAGGCTGTACACGGACTTGTCCACAGTCGCTGTGGACGGCGGGGTCATGTCTTGCGTGCGGGCGCCAATTCCAGGTCGCTGCGCGGCAGGGCCACGCAGGGCAGTATCCAGCCCTCGAGCTTCTCCTCGCGGCTCAAGCCCGGCCATTCGATGCGGTAGGCAATCTCGCCGCTGAGCAGCCGGCACATGCAGGCGCGGCAGGTGCCGTTGCGGCAGGAGCTGGCGAGCCGGAAGCCGGCGCGCAGGGCCGCCTCCAGCACCGAGTGCTGGGCCTGCCCCTCGAACTCGATGGCGGGCTCGGCCTGCAGGCGGATGCGGAATGCGCGGGTTTCTGGCATGGCGCCATCATGCCCGCAGGGATTGGGGGCGGAAAGCCACGCTTGTTCGCGCATCGCCCCGCCGGCCCGCGGGCAGACTACCGGCCAGCAGGGCAGGCGCCCGATCGATTCCAATTCACGCAGGGCCCATGGCACTTGAACTCTCACTCGACGGCTTGGCGGCGGTATCGCTGTTCGTGGCGAACGTCGTGGTGGGCGTGGTCTCGATCGGCACCTACTGGCGCATGACGCGCTACGAGCAGAGCAACCATCTGCACATCGTCAATGCCCTGCGCGAAACCCGCGATGCCGGCCGCGAGGCCAAGATCGCCACGCGCGAGTTGCTGCGCATGGTCGAGCGCCAGGAGCAGGGGCGCGGCGTGGCCCTGCAGGCGTCCGACCTGGAGGCCCTGCGCGAACTGCCCCAGCTGCTGCGCCTGCTGCTGGAGGGGAGCGGGCGCGAGGGTGACGATGCCGAGCAGGAGCCGGCGCAGCGCCTGCGCTGGCCGGACACGGTGCAGGAGCTCAACCAGGAGAGCCTGGACCAGCTCAAGCGCAGCCATCGCAACGAGGTCGATCGCATGCTGGCGCAGCGTCGCCATCTGCAGATGGAACTGGCCGGGGCGCGCGAGCGGCTGGAGGAAAACGCGCGCGTGCTGAACTCCTTCCGTTCGCGCACCAGCCAATCGCTGCAGAGCCAGGTCGAGCTCAGCGGCGCGCGCCAGCAACTGGAGCAGACGCGCGCCAATATGCTGCAGCTGCAGGACAAGCTGGCCCAGATGGAGACCCGCGCCGACAAGGCCGAGCGCAATGTGGCGCGCCTGCAGCGCGATCTGGAAGAGGCCGCGCTGCGGCCGGGCGAGGCCACGCCGGCGGCCCAGGCGCAGACCGAGCAGGCCTCGCGCGAAACCCTGCTGGGCCTGGAGCGCGAGGCCCAGGCCCAGCGCGACCAGCTGGCCGACGCCGAGCGCACCATCCAGAAGCTGCGCCGCGATCTGGAGATCCTGGCCGCCGACCCGCCCGAGCATGGCGGCGAATCGGCCGCCGAGCCGGGCCATGACCAGGCGCGCGCGCGCCTGGAGGCCGAGGTCGAGCAGCTCAAGGCGCGCGTGGACGATCTGCAGGACGCGCTGCGCCGCAATGTGGTGGAGAAGGAATTCATCGAGGAGCATTACCTCGCCGAGACGCGCAAGCGTCAGCCGCCGGCCGAGCCCTGAAGCCGCCCGGCGGGCCGGGGATTTGGCGCAGGCGCTATGCTTGCGCCCCCGTCGACCCATCCCATCGAGCCCCGCATGGACGCCATCCGCGCCTATTTCGACCAGCTGAACCAGGACTATCTCGCCGTCCACAAGACCAAGGAAGATCTGTTCTGGGCCACCTATATGGCCACCAGCGATGACCACGCCGGCTTTGCCCGCGCCGAGCAGCAGTACAAGGATTTCATCTCCGATGCCGGCCGGCTGAGCGAGACGCGCGCCCAGCTGGCGCGCCTGCAGGCGCTGCCCGCCAGCGCCGAGCGCCAGGCCCTGGCGCATGGCTTGCAAGGCTGGTTGGCGGTGTTCGAGGCCAACATCATCGACAACGCCGAGGGCCGCGCCCTGATGGCCGAGCTGATCGCCGCCGAGGCGGCGCTGTTCGCCAAGAAGCGCGAGCTTCAGCCCAGGCATCTGGCTGCACCCGGCCACAGCGAGGTGGCGACGCTGAGCATGCTGGCCACCAACCTGGCCACCAATCCCGACGAGGATTGCCGGCGCAGCTCGCTGGAGGCCTTCCGCGGCATCGAGCGTTGGGTGCTGGAGAACGGTTTCCTGGAGCTGGTGAAGCTGCGCAACCGCTTTGCGCGCGCGCTCGGCTTTCCCAACTACTTCGAGCTCAAGCTGCGCAAGAACGAGCGCATGACGCCGGCCCAGCTCGACGCCATCCTGGACGACTTCCTGGCCCGCACCTCCGCGGCCAATGCGCGCAGCCTGGCGCAGCTGGCGGCCGCGCAGGGCGAGTCGGCCCTGCGGCCCTGGAACCTGCGCTTTGCCAGCGCCGGCGATGTGGTGCGCCGCATGGACGCCTACATGCCCTTCGGGCCGGCCCTGCGCCGCTGGGTCGAGAGCTTCCGCCGCCTGGGCATCCAGTACCGCGGCGCGACCCTGCAGCTGGACCTGCTGGAGCGCAAGGGCAAGTACCAGAACGGTTTCTGCCACGGCCCCGTGCCGAGCTTTGTCGATGCGCGGGGCCAATGGGTGCCGGGCCAGATCAACTTCACCGCCGAGGCCAAGCCCGACCAGGTGGGCAGCGGCCTGCGCGCCATCAACACGCTCTTCCACGAGGGCGGCCATGCCGCGCACTTTGCCAATGTGGTGCAGAACTCGCCCTGCTTCTCGCAGGAATTCGCACCCACCTCGATGGCCTATGCCGAGACCCAGTCGATGTTCTGCGACAGCCTGCTGAACGACGCCGACTGGCTCAAGCGCTATGCGCGCAATGCCGCGGGCGAGGCCATTCCCGACGAGCTGATCCACGCCCGCATCGCCAGCAGCCAGCCCATGCGCGCCTTCGACGAGCGTTCCATCGCGGTGGTGCCCAAGTTCGAGGCGGCGCTCTACCAGATGAGCGATGAGGCACTCACGCCGGCGGCGGTGCTGGCGCTGGCGCGCGCTACCGAGATCCAGGTGCTGGGTGTGGAGAGCCCGCGCCCGATGCTGGCGATCCCGCATCTGCTCAACCAGGAATCGGCCGCGTCGTACCAGGGTTATCTGCTGGCCCATATGGCGGTGTTCCAGACGCGCGCCTTCTTCCTGCGCCAGCATGGCTATCTGACCGACAACCCGGCCATCGGCCCGGCCCTGGCCGAGCATTTCTGGCGGCCTGGCAACAGCATCGACCACGACGCCACCCTGCGCAGCCTGACGGGCGAGGGCTTCTCGGCCCAGTACCTGGCGGATGAGTGCAACAAGTCGGTGGACGAAGCCTGGGCACAGGCCCAGCAGTCGATCGCGGCAGCCGCGGCCCGGCCGCAGGGGGAGGGCGTGGCGGCGCTGGAGGCCCATATCCGCGTGGTCCATGGCGCCGAGCTGCTGGCCGATTCCAGCGCCGGCGAGGCGGCCATGTGCGAGCGCTTCGAGGCCTGGGTGGGCGCGCACTACCCTTGATGGCATGGGCCCGCTGAAGTACCTGGCCGGCTATCCGGCCCATCTCGTCACCCAGGTGCAGACGCTGATAGCCAGCGGCCGCCTGGGCGAATACCTGGGCAGCCGCTATGCCCAGGGCCATGAGGTGCAGAGCGACCGCGCGCTGTTCGACTACACCCAGGCGCTCAAGAGCCGCTTCCTGCGCAACGCCGAGCCCGTCAGCAAGGTCGCCTACGACGCCAAGCTCAAGGTGCTGCAGCATGCGCTGGGCACGCACACCCGGGCCTCGCGCGTGCAGGGCAGCAAGCTCAAGAGCAAGCGCGAGATCCGCATCGCCAGCCTGTTCCGCGAAGCGCCGGCCGAGTTCCTCAAGATGATCGTGGTGCACGAGCTCGCGCATCTGAGGGAGCTGGACCACAACAAGGCCTTCTACCAGCTGTGCTCGCACATGGAGCCCAGCTACGGGCAGCTGGAGTTCGATCTGCGCCTGTACCTGACGCATCGGGAGCTGCCGGCATGATCTTGTTGGCACCGATGGAAGGGCTGCTCGACCACATGCTGCGCGACGTGCTGACGCGCGTGGGTGGCATCGACCGTTGCGTCTCCGAGTTCATCCGCATCACCGACATGCTGCTGCCGAACCGCGTCTTCACCCGCATCGTGCCCGAGCTGCTCACCGGTGGCCGCACGCCCGCGGGCGTGCCGGTGCGCGCGCAGCTGCTGGGCTCCGACCCCGTCTGCATGGCCGAGAATGCCGCGCGCCTGGCCGAGCTGGGCCCCGAGGGCATCGACCTGAACTTCGGCTGCCCGGCCAAATGCGTGAACCTGCACCGCGGTGGCGCGGTCTTGCTCGACGAGCCCGAGCTGATCGCGCGCATCGTCGCGGCGGTGCGGCGCGCCGTGCCGGCCCATGTGCCGGTCTCGGCCAAGATGCGGCTGGGCTATCTGGATGATTCGCGCACGCTGGAATGCGCCCATGCGATGGTGGGTGCCGGCGCGGCCGAGCTGGTGATCCATGCCCGCACCAAGGCCGATGGCTACAAGCCGCCCGCCTACTGGGACCGCATCGCCGCGGTGCGCGAGGCGGTGGATGTGCCGGTGGTGGCGAATGGCGAGGTCTGGACCGCCGCCGATGCCCGGGCCTGCAAGGCCCAATCCGGCTGCGAGGCCCTGATGCTGGGGCGCGGCATGGTGGCCGACCCGGGCCTGGCCCTGGCGATCCGCTCGCCCGACGCCGCGCCGCTGGCCTGGGCCCAGCTGCTGCCCCTGATGCAGGATTTCTTCGCCATCGTGCGCGCCCATATCGCCACCCGCCACCAGGCCGGCCGGCTCAAGCAATGGCTGCACTATCTGCGCCGCCGTTATCCCGAGGCCGAGGAGGCCTATCTGCGCGTGCGCACCATCAATGCGCCCGACGAACTGCAAGTGGCGCTGTTCGGTGCGCCCGCCCTGTCATGAAATCCAAGTCTTCTTCCAGCGGAGGCCTGGTCTATTCCACCGAGGCTGGCCGCATGTGCCCGGCCTGCCGTCAGGCCATCGCCGCCTGTGTGTGCGGCAAGGGCAAGCTGGCGCCGCTGGGCGACGGCAAGGTGCGCGTCTCGCGCGAGACCAAGGGCCGCGCCGGCAAGGGCGTGACCCTGGTGAAGGGCCTGCCGCTGGACGAGGCGGCGCTCACGGCGCTGGGCAAGCAGCTCAAGGCCGCCTGCGGTAGTGGCGGCACGGTCAAGGACGGGGTCATCGAGATCCAGGGCGACCATTGCGACAAGGTGCTGCAGCAGCTGATCGCGGCGGGCTGGCCCGCCAAGCGATCCGGCGGCTAGGCGCACATGCCCAATCGCCGTCAGCGTCGGCGGGGATAATCCATTGATGCACGCCTCTCCCGACAAGCTCGCCGCTCCCCGCGCATTCGCCCAACTGCCACTCTCGGCCGCCATGCTGGCCAATCTGGCCCAGCTGGGTTATGCCGAGATGACGCCGATCCAGGCTGCCAGCCTGCCGCCCGCGCTGCAAGGCCGCGACCTGATCGCCCAGGCCCAGACCGGCAGCGGCAAGACCGCCGCCTTCGCCCTGGCCCTGCTCAGCAAGCTGGACAGCGCCGACAAGGGCCTGCAGGCCCTGGTGCTGTGCCCCACGCGCGAGCTGGCCGACCAGGTGACGCAGGAGATCCGTCGCCTGGCGCGCGCCGAGGAGAACGTCAAGGTGCTGACGCTGTGCGGCGGCTCGCCGATGCGGCCGCAGATCGAGAGCCTGCAGTTCGGCTGCCACATCGCGGTGGGCACGCCCGGCCGCCTCTTGGACCATCTGGAGCGCAACACCCTGGACCTCAGCGGCCTCAAGACCCTGGTGCTCGATGAAGCC
>Ga0207973_100617_pt1 | contig 9500 bp, 7 predicted proteins | sample LakWasMe82_HOW10_2_FD_183908 | JGI IMG/M metagenome (GOLD analysis project Ga0207973, IMG submission 183908) | Freshwater sediment methanotrophic microbial communities from Lake Washington under simulated oxygen tension - Sediment Metagenome... | ecosystem: Environmental > Aquatic > Freshwater >... | reverse complement strand
AGCCACGGCCCTGCTCACCGGCGCGCGCGGCTTCCACCGCGGCATTCAGCGCCAGGATATTGGTCTGGAAGGCGATGCCGTCGATCACGCCGATGATGTCGTTGATCTTCTTGGAGCTGGTGTTGATCTCTTCCATGGTGGCGACCACCTGGCTCACCACCTCGCCACCCTTGGCTGCGGCGGTGAAGGCCGAGGAGGCCAGCTGGTTGGCGGTGCGCGCCGAGTCGGCGGTCTGCTTCACCGTGCCGGTGAGCTCTTCCATCGAGGAGGCCGCGATCTGCAGATTGGAGGCGGTCTGCTCGGTGCGCTGGCTCAGGTCCTGGTTGCCGGTGGCGATCTCGGTGCTGGCGGTGCCGATCGAGTCGACCGAATGCCGCACCGTGCCGATGGTGTCGGCCAGGCGCTGCCGCATCGCCTCGGTCTCGCGTATCAGCGCGCCGATCTCGTCGTTGCGGTCGTTGCTGACGCTCTGGGAGAGATCGCCGCGCGCGATCGCCTGCACCGCCTGGCTCAGCGAGGCCAGCGGCGCCGCCACCCAGTTGCGCATCATCCAGAACAGGCCGTAACCCAGCGCAAGCGTGGCGCCGCCCAGCAGGATCCAGAACGGCACCATGGTGGCCCAGTGCGAGGCCATCGCCTCGCTGCCGGCCACCTGGGCAATCACCCAGAAACCGCCCTGGCCGTTGCGCTTGCCCACCGCGAAATAGCTGCTGGCCTTGCCGCCCAGCACGTTCGGGGCGTCGGAGACATAGCCGTCCTTGGCGCCTTCCAGCTCGGCGATGAATTTGTCCACATCGGGCACCAGCTCGCTCACCAGCTTGCCCTTGGCGCTCGGATGCGAGACGAAGCGTGCCTGCTTGGGGTCGCCGTTGGACGCCAGCACATAGGTGCCGCCGGACTCGAAGAACTTGGCGTCGGCGGCCATCTGGTCCATGGCCTTCTGGAAGCCCTCCATGTCCAGCGCGATCGCCAGCAGGCCGATCACCTTGCCGGCCTCGCTCTTGAGCGGCTCGTAATAGGCCATGTAGACCTTGCCGTACATGACCTCGCGGGCGGCGTAGGCCGTGCCCTGCGAGAGCGTGGCAAAGGCCGGATGGGTCTTGCCCAGCGGCGCGGCGTCGCGCTCGCCATTGGCCAGCTTGATGGAGGAGGTGATGCGCACGAAGGCGCCATCCTTGAGGATGAAGATGGCGGCGGCGCCGCCGGTGGTGCCGGCGAACTTGTCCACCTGGGTGGTGTTGCCGTTGAGCTTGGGGCCCCAGTCGCGCAGATCGCCGCTGGCCTCATCCAGCGTGAACACAGGCCCGAAGTCCTGCCGGAAGGTGCCGAAGCTCTGCTTGACCATGGTCTTGGCCACGTCGTCCATGGCCTGCATGGAGTCGACCAGGGACTGGGTCTTGTCGCCTACCCAGGTGGTGACGCGGTCTTTGGCCGCGCTGGTGAGCAGCACGCTCAACACGCCACTGGTGCCCAGCAGCACCAGGGCCAGGGTGACCACGCCAACCAGCGATACGCGGCGCGCGATCGAGGTTACTCCAGAACTCATGCGAGTCTCCCAACTTGAGATGTCTGGCGTGCAGTCAGGTTGCTGACGCCTTTGGTTTTCGGCTGATCGCCGCTCAGAGACTTTCCATCAAACCCATGTCGGCGCTGCTCATCAGGCCCTCGATGTCCATCAGGATCAGCATGCGGTCGTTCACCGAGCCGATGCCGGTGATGAAGCTGGTGTCCACCGCGCTGGCGTTCAGCTCGGGGGCGGGGCGGATCGAATCGCGGCTGAGTTCCAGCACATCGGAGACCGAATCCACCACCGCGCCGACCACGCGGCTGCGCACGTTCAGCACGATCACCACGGTGAAGCTGTTGTACTCGGCGTTCGGGCAACCCAGCTTCAGGCGCAGGTCGACGATGGGCACGATCACGCCGCGCAGGTTCACCACACCCTTGATGAACTCGGGCGCGTTGGCGATGCGCGTGGGCGGCTCGTAGGAACGGATCTCCTGCACCTTCAGGATGTCGATGCCGTACTCCTCGGAGCCCAGGCGGAAGGTCAGGTACTCGCCACTGGCGGGCCCCTGGGCCTTCAAGGCCGTGCTGCCCGCGGCGTGAGGTACGACCTGATTGGATGCTTGTTGGACGATTTCCATGCTTGACCTCTGGTGGTGCGGGATGGTGGATGGAGAAGAGGGCTCAGAAGGTTTCCCAGCTGCCGTCGTCATGCGTGGCTGCCGCCACGGGCTTGGGCGCTGCCGGCTTGACGGGAGGCTTGAGGGCTGCGGCCGGCTTGGTCGCGGGCTTGGTGGCGACGGGCGCGATGGCGCGCGGCGCCGGGCTCGGCTTGAGCGTGGCAGGGGTCGGGGCGGGCCTCGGCGCTGCCGCGACATGGGCCGTCTTGGCATCGATGCGGAAGCGATCTACCGCCATCGACAGGCGCTCCGCCTGGTCCTTCAGGCTCTCGGCCGCGGCGGCGGACTCTTCCACCAGCGCGGCGTTCTGCTGTGTCATCTGGTCGAGCTGCACCACCGATTGATTGACCTGGCCGATGCCGTCGCTCTGCTCGCTGGCGGCGGCGGTGATCTCGCCGATGATGTCGGTGACGCGCTGCACGCTGCTGACGATCTCGTTCATCGAGTTGCCGGCGTCCTGCACCAGGCGCGAGCCGGTCTCGACGCGCTCCACGCTGGCGCTGATCAGGGTCTTGATCTCGCGTGCCGCCTCGGCGCTGCGTTGCGCCAGGCTGCGCACCTCGCCGGCCACCACCGCGAAGCCGCGGCCCTGTTCACCCGCGCGCGCGGCTTCCACCGCGGCATTCAGGGCCAGGATATTGGTCTGAAAGGCGATGCCATCGATCACGCCGATGATGTCGCCGATGCGCTTGGAGCTGGTGTTGATCTCGTCCATGGTGCTGACCACATGGCCCACCACCTCGCCGCCTTTGGCCGCGGCCGTGGAGGCCGAGGTCGCCAGCTGGTTGGCGGTGCGCGCGGAGTCGGCGGTCTGCTTGACCGTGCCGGTCAGCTGCACCATCGAAGAGGCCGCCTGCTGCAGATTGCTGGCGGTCTGCTCGGTGCGGCCGGAGAGATCCTGGTTGCCCGAGGCGATCTCCACCGAGGCGGTGCGGATCGAATCGGCCGAGGTGCGCAGCTGCCCGACCAGGCTCTGCAGGCCCTGCTGCATGTGCAGCAGCGACTCCAGCAGATGCGAGGCCTCGTCCTTGCCTTCGACCTTGATGTCGTCGGTGGTGAGGTCGCCCTTGGCAATCGCACCGGCCAGCGCCTCGGCCTCGGCCAGCGGCTTGCAGATGCTGTGCATGTTCAGCAGGGTCAGGGGCACGACGATCAGGGCGCTCACCGCCAGCACGGCAATGAAGACCGAGAGCACCAGGCGCTGCGTGCCCTCGGCCTCTCGCATGGCGGCTTGCGATTCGTCACGCAGCGCCTTGCGCAGTTCGTCGATGAGCTGCTCGGCCGCATGGGCGCTGGCCTTGGCCTGGGCCATCAGCTTGTTGGCGGCGGCGGCGTTGTCGTAGCCGCCGGCTTCCAGCTGCTTGACGACCGGCTGCGCCTTGTCGGCGTAGTCCTGCAGCAGGGGCTGGAGCTTGCGCAGCACGACGTTGTCGGCGTCCTCTTCACCCGCCAGCATTTCCTTGATGACCTTGTCCACACCGGCGCGGGTCTCATCCCATTTCTGGTGGTAGGACTTGACGGCCTCGGCCTGCTCATAGTTGAGCAGCATGTCCTTCTCGTAGCGGCGCAGGTCGCCCATGCCGCGCACCAGCGCCGTCAGCGCGTTGGCTTCGTTGACCGACATGTCGGCGAAGTTCTTGGTCTGGCTTTTCAGCGAGCCCATGCCATACAGACCAACGCCGCCCACCAGGGTCAGCAGAGCCAGCACCATCGCGATCGCACCGATCATGCGAACGCGGATGCTGAAGTGGCGCAACAAGGCGCTGAAGTTCATTCCAAATCCTCTAACAAACGAAGGGCGCGGCCTCAGTGCCGCGAACGGCGGATCAGGCTGCCCACATCCAGAATCAGGGCCACGCGGCCGTCGCCCATGATGGTGGCGCCAGAGACATCGGTGACCTTGCGGTAATTGGCCTCCAGGTTCTTCACCACCACCTGCTGCTGGCCGAGCAACTCGTCCACCATCAGGGCGACGCGGCCACCCTCGGCCTCCACCACCACCATGATGGAGCTGACATGCTCGAAGTCGAAGCGCGGCACGTTGAAGATCTGCTCCAGCTCAAGCACCGGCATGAATTCGTCGCGCACCTCGACCACGCGGCCCGAGCCGCCCACCGTCTTGATGGTGTCGGCCTGCACCTGGAAGGACTCGACCACCGAGGACAGCGGCAGGATGTAGACCTCTTCGCCCACGCCCACGCTCATGCCGTCCATGATGGCCAAGGTGAGCGGCAGGCGCACCGAGACCTTCATGCCATAGCCTTCGGCCGAGTCGATCTCGACCGTGCCGCCCAGCGAGGTGATGTTGCGCTTCACCACATCCATGCCCACGCCACGACCGGAGACGTCGGTGACCTGGTCGGCGGTGGAGAAGCCGGGCGCGAAGATCAGGCCCCAGACCTCGGCATCGGTCATCGAGTCGGGCGCATCGATGCCCTTCTCGCGTGCCTTGCGGATCAGTTTCTCGCGGTTCAGGCCGCGGCCATCGTCGCGCACCTCGATGACGATGGAGCCGCCCTGGTGGGAGGCCACCAGGGTGATGGTGCCATGCTCGGGCTTGCCCTTGGCGGCGCGCTCGGCCGGGGTCTCGATGCCATGGTCGCAGCTGTTGCGCACCAGGTGGGTGAGGGGGTCGGTGATCTTTTCCACCAGGCCCTTGTCCAGCTCGGTGGCCTCGCCCTGGGTCACCAGCTCGACCTTCTTGCCCAGCTTGGCGGCCAGGTCGCGCAGCATGCGCGGGAAGCGGTTGAACACCACCGACATCGGAATCATGCGGATCGACATCACCGATTCCTGCAGATCCCGGGTATTGCGTTCCAGATCGGCCAGGCCCGAGGTCAGCTGCTGATACAGGCCCGGATCCACATTGCGGCTGTTCTGCGCCAGCATGGCCTGGGTGATCACCAGCTCGCCCACCAGGTTGATCAGCTGGTCGACCTTCTCGACCGAGACGCGCAGGGTCGATTGGTCCATGCCGCCGGCGGCCGCGCGCGGCTCGACCTTGGCGGCGGGCTTGACGGCCACTGCGGCCGGCTTGGCCTCGCTGGCGGCCACCGCCTGCACCTCGGTGCCGGCGGTGGTGCCGGCCGGCAGGCCGGGGGCATCTTCGAAGAAGCCGTAGCCCAGGTCCTCGGGCTTGGCCTCTTCCACCGGCGGCGCGCCCGGCGCACCCTCGTGGAAACCGAAGCCGGGGCCCAGCGGCATGAGCTTGACCTGCTCGCGCGCCACATGGAAGGTGAACAGGTCCAGCAGATCGCTGTCGGTGCTGCCGGTGAGAATCTTGAAGCGGCGAATGCCGTCGGCGGCCACGCCCGCGTCGAGCGGTTCGATGGTGCCGAGGTCAGTGATTTCCTTGAACAGCTCGACCAGGTTGTCGGCCAGGCTCAGATCGGTCAGCGGGCCCACCTGCAGCTCGAGCTGGCGCGTGGTGGCCTTGGAGATGGGCGCAGGCTTGGCCGGCGGCGGGGCCGCGGTGGCCACCTTGGGCGCGGGCGCCGGGGCGGCCTCGCCCTCCACGTGCGCTCGGATGCGGGCCAGCAGATCGCTGGTGTCCACGGCGTCGGCGCCCGAACCCTGGTGGCGACCCAGCTGCGCGCGCAGGGCATCGCCCGACTGCAGCAGCACGTCCACCATCTCGGAATTGGGTTGCAGCTCGTGGCGGCGCAGCTTGTCCAGCAGCGTCTCCATCTGGTGCGTCAGTTCGGCCACATCGCTGAAGCCAAAGGTCGCAGCGCCCCCCTTGATGGAGTGGGCGCAGCGGAAGATCGCGTTCAGTTCCTCGTCGTCGGCGGTCTCGATGTTCAGGTTCAGCAGCAGCTGTTCCATGTTGTCGAGGTTCTCGCTCGCCTCCTCGAAGAAGACCTGATAGAACTGGCTCAGGTCAATGCCGGCACTCAGGCTGGCGCCTTCATTGGTCATTTCGCCCATGTCTTGCTCCTGGTTGCGGGGCCGTTCAGCGAATGACCTTGCCGATCACCTCGATCAATTTGGCCGGGTCGAAGGGCTTCACCAGCCAGCCCGTCGCACCTGCCGCTCGGCCGGCCTGCTTCATCTGGTCGCTCGACTCGGTGGTCAGGATCAGGATCGGCGTGGTCTTGAACTTGGGGTTGTCGCGCAGCTTCTTGGTGAGGCTGATGCCATCCATGCGTGGCATGTTCTGGTCGGTGAGCACCAGATCGAAGTCGCGCGTGCCGGACTTTTCCCAGGCGTCCTGCCCGTCCACCGCTTCGACCACGTTGAAACCCGCGTTCTTCAGGGTGAAGGAGACCATCTGGCGCATCGAGGCCGAATCGTCCACAGCAAGAATTGAATGCATCGCTTTCTCTCCGGATAACAGGCTGTTTTCGGTTGTACTTGAAAATTCTTTAGAACAATTCGATGGAACCCGCGTCCATCTCGTCCTGCGTGACGGGGTTGGGCCGCAGCGGCGCAATTTCCACCACCGCCTCGCCGTCCTCGTCGTCGCCAAAGGTATCGCGCGCCAACTGGTCGGCGCAGTTGCGCAGGCGCTGGCTGGTATGGGCGATCAGCTGCGTGGCCATGTCCTGGAATTGCAGCGCGGTGATGGCGCCGGCAATGTGTTCCATCACCTTGTGCAGGCTGCCATTGCTCGCGTCGGGGTGCTCGGCCGCCAGGCGCAGCAACTCGTTCACATGGTTGGAGGCGCTGTAGAAATGGGTGGAGAGCGACTCTCCGGCATCGTCCAAGAGGCGCTGCAAGCGCTCCAGATCATGCGTCACCGTCATCAGGTGATCCTGCAACTCAGCCGCGGCCAGCAAGGGAATGAGCCCTGATTCTGGTGGGACTGGCGATTCATTCATCTGCATCTTGGCTCCGCGGTTGATCTTCCAGGTGCAAGCCCGTGATGAGCGCGCAATTGCTTGCGGCCAGGGCCGCCGCAGCAATTGCTTACATGGCTGGAATCTTCGGCATTTCTTGTTCTCGTGTCGACAGGACAATGAAGTCAAAGCCGGGCTATTTGTTGGAATCGGCTATTTTGTTGCAGCCCCAATACGGGTTAACCCGTCAAGGCGTGTTATTCCGTGCAATCGGTTGGATTTCTCCTGGGAATGTCCGGGCCGGGGCGTCTCGCAAACTTGGCATACTCGCGGCCATGACGATCCCCACCGCCGATCGCCGATTGCGCGTTTTGCATGTAGAAGATTCAGAGCTGGACCACCAGCTGATATTGGCCCAGTTGCGACGGGCCGGGCTGGAGCTTGACGTTGAACGTGTCGATTCGCTGGCCGAAGTTGCCCAAGCGCTGCAGCAGCCTTGGGATGCCATCGTGTCCGACTACAACCTGCCCGGTTTCTCGGGCCTGGTGGTGCTGGACCTGCTGAAGGAAAGCCGCAAGCTGATCCCCTTCATCCTGGTCTCGGGCGAGATCGGCGAGGACACCGCGGTGGCCGCGATGCGCACCGGCGCCTCCGACTACCTGCTGAAGAACAATCTCGCGCGGCTGGCGCCGGCGCTGCTGCATGCGATCGAGGCCAACGAGGCGCAGCTGGCGCGCGTCGAGGCCGACCGCGAACTGCACAAGTCCAAGCAGCGCCTGCATGAGCTGGCCGGCCATCTGCAGACCAGCGTGGAGATGGAGCGCGCCGCGATCGCGCGCGAGATCCACGACGATGTCGGCGGCTCGCTCACCGCGCTCAAGTTCGACCTCGCCTGGATTGCCCGCCATGCCCAGGACGAGGGCGTGCGCCAGCGCGTGCAATCGGCGCTGGAAACGGTCAGCAATGCCATCGAGGCGAGCCAGCGCATCATGCACAACCTGCGCCCGGCCATCCTCGAGCAGGGCCTGGTGGCGGCGGTGCAGTGGATGGCGGGGCGCTTTGAGCGCCGCACCGGCATCCTCACCTCGGTGCGCACCAGCCAGGAGCAGATCCAGCTGCCCGCCGGTGTGCCGCTGGTGGCCTACCGCACTGCGCAGGAGGCGCTCACCAATGTCTCCAAGCACGCCAATGCCAGCAAGGTCAGCATCGAGCTGAGCATGGACTCCGGCGTGTTGACCCTGGAGGTCAGCGACAACGGCAGCGGCATCGCGCCGGGCGACCTCGCCAAGGCGCGCAGCTTCGGCATCCGCGGCCTGCACGAGCGCGCGGCCACGGTGGGCGGCTGGGTGGACCTGAGCAGCAGCGCGCGCGGCACCAGCCTGATCCTGTCGGTGCCGCTGGAAGTGCCGCGCGCCCAGCAGCTGGACGATGAAGCAAACTCCGAAGCGGAGCATGACCCATCTGCTTGGGGCGGAACATGATCAAGGTAATTCTGTGTGACGACCATGCGCTGATACGGCGCGGCATCCGCGACACGCTCTCGGACGTGGCCGATATCGAGGTCATCGGCGAGGCCGGCGATTACGGCGAGCTGCGCAGCCTGCTGCGCGATCTCGGCCCCGACCAGCCCTGCGATGTGCTGGTGCTGGACATCAATATGCCGGGCCGCAGCGGCCTCGACGTGCTGCATGTGCTGAAGGACGAGGGCAATCCGCTGCGCGTGCTGATCGTCTCCATGTATCCGGAAGACCAGTACGCGATCCGCGCGCTGCGCGCGGGCGCCTTCGGCTATGTCAACAAGGGCGGCGATCCGCAGCTGCTGGTGCAGGCGGTGCGCACGGTGGCCCAGGGGCGCAAGTACGTGACGCCCGAAATCGCCCAGATGCTGGTGGAGAGCCTCACCGCGCCGGTGACCGAGCAGGCGCACCAGAAACTCTCCGACCGCGAGCTGCAGACCCTGGTGATGATCGCCTCGGGCAAGCGCCTGTCGGACATCGCCGAAGAGCTGATGCTGAGCCCCAAGACCGTGAGCGTCTACCGCGCCCGCGTGCTGGAGAAGCTGGGGCTGGCAAACAACTCCGAGCTCACCGTCTACGCGATCCGCAACGGCCTGGTGCAGAGCTGACGCGCCCGCCCGGCTCAAGTCCGGCGCCGGGGCGCCGATAAAGCGCTTACTCCCTCCACAGGCTGTTGCAGCCCATGCCTCTATCCGCGCCTCACAAGCTGAGCGAGCCCAGCCCTGCCGCGTCGCGCGCGGCCGGGCCGAGCTCGCTGGTGCGGCGGCTCACGCTGCTGAACCTGCTGGTGCTGAGCCTGACCATGCTGCTGACCTTTGCCTTCATTGCCGAGGCCTTCTGGCTGGCCGCGCGCGAGCGCCAGCAGCGTGCGGCCGAGCTCAGCGCCATGCTGCTGGCCAACAACCTGGCGCCGATGATGGCCTTCGAGGACGGCGCGGCGGCGCAGGCCGAGCTGCAGGCCTTCGCCAGGCGCGGCGATCTGCGGCTGGTGCAGGTGCTGCGCACGGACGGCAGCCCCT
>Ga0207973_100588_pt1 | contig 9889 bp, 9 predicted proteins | sample LakWasMe82_HOW10_2_FD_183908 | JGI IMG/M metagenome (GOLD analysis project Ga0207973, IMG submission 183908) | Freshwater sediment methanotrophic microbial communities from Lake Washington under simulated oxygen tension - Sediment Metagenome... | ecosystem: Environmental > Aquatic > Freshwater >... | reverse complement strand
CAATGCCGGTGTGCTGATTGCGCATGTGATTCAACATAGTTTGAGCATGAATTTGCCGTGGGGCGTGGCGACCGCGCATCATAGCCTGCAAAATGGCCTGATTAAAGGCGGTGTCGATTTGTTTCCGTTGGCCATGGCGAACCCTGAACGCTTGAGCGCAGAGGAACGCGCAAAATGGGGCAGTTATTACAAGCATACACCGCAGATTGTGGCGATTCGTGGCGTGGCTGATCCTTTATAAGCGCAAATCATCATGATATTGCAACAGATTCATGCGCAGGCAACACAAAATCCGAACCGGATCGCACTGGAAGGGCCATCTGCGCAGCTGACTTATAGCGAACTGGCGGCTGAGATGGCGCGCGTGTCTGGCGCTTTGCGGGCCGTGACCAACCAGGCCTGTGTGGCATTGGCGCTGGATAATAGTCCGGCCTGGATTGTATTGGATTTAGCCGTGTTGACTGCTGGCTGGAGCAACGTGCCACTGCCGGCGTTCTTTTCTGCGACACAAAAACAGCATGCGATTAAGGATGCCGGTGTTAGCCTGATCTTGACTGATATGCCAGCTTCCTGGCAGCAACTATACTCTGACAGTGTTGTGGTCGCTGAATGGCAGGTGGCAGGTCAAGCGGTGACAGTCTTGCGTATTCATGCCCATGATCGCGCCGCCGCTGCCGATAAAGTCACCTATACCTCCGGTACAACGGGTGCGCCTAAAGGGGTTTGCCTGTCTGCACACACGATGGGGCAGGTCGCCAGTTCTATTGCCAGTCTGATCGTGCCGGGCGCAGCTGATCGCCATTTCTGCGTGTTGCCGCTGGCCACGTTGCTGGAAAACGTGGCGGGCGTCTATGCCAGCCTGATTTCTGGCGCAACGGTGGTGGTATATCCGTGCCACGGAGTTGGCTTTACTGGCAGTCAGTTTGACATCAGCCGCTTGTATCAAGGCCTGCAAGATAGTCGGGCGACGACTGCGATCCTGATTCCTGAGTTATTGCGTGCGCTGGTGATGTATGCGCAAGCAGGCCAGGCGCCGCTGGCATCGTTGCGTTTTGTCGCAGTCGGTGGCGCTAAGGTGGTGCCGGCGTTGATCCTGCAAGCCCACGCGTTAGGGTTGCCGGTGTTTGAAGGCTATGGCTTGTCAGAGTGTGCGTCGGTTGTTGCACTCAATACGCCACAATCACACAAGCCAGGCAGTATAGGCAAGCCCTTGCCACATGTGCAGCTACGGGTGGATCTAACAGGCGAGCTTTGGGTGAAAGGCGCTTTGTATGATGGCTACACTCAGCCCGAGGGTGGTATTGCTGCGCCAGTGCTGGACGAAGAAGGTTATCTGGCCACTGGCGATCTGGCTTATCAGGATGCTGAGGGTTATGTGTATCTATCAGGCCGCAAAAAGAATATGTTTATTACCTCGTTTGGGCGCAATGTTTCGCCTGAGTGGGTGGAGAGCACATTAATACACCAGCCAGCATTGCAGCAGGTGTGTGTATTTGGAGAGGCGAGGCCGTTTAATGTGGCGATTGTGGTGCCGCAGCCGCCGTTTACCACAGAACAGGTGGCGCAGGCGATTGCAGAGGCGAATCAACAGCTGCCTGACTATGCACAGGTGGGAGATGTGGTGTTTGCTCACCAGCCATTTAGCCCGCATAACGGACAACTCACGGCTAATGGCCGTTTAAAACGCGATGCGATTGCCGCTGCTTATGTGGCTGAAATCAATGCGATTTACGAAGGAATTTAAATGACTTTTTATCAGCAATTATTAAGCGCGACCGAGCAGGAGCGTAACACCTTGATGACGTTGCCGCTGATTGTGCAAGGTGCGCAAGGTAATATCACTCTGGACATCTACCGTGCATTCCTCACCCAGGCTTATCACCACGTCAAACATACGACCCCATTGCTCATGGCCTGTGGTGGCCGACTTAGTGGAGAATACGAGTGGTTGCGCACCGCGATTGGCGAATATATCGAAGAAGAAATGGGGCATCAGGAGTGGGTGCTCAATGATATTGCTGCTTGCGGCGGTGATAAAGAGTCTGTGCGCCATAGCGCGACGGCTGCCGATGCCGCCAGTCATGAAACAGAGATGATGGTGGCTTATGCTTATGACATGATCAATCGTGTGAATCCCTTAGGCTTTTTTGGCATGGTGTTGGTGCTGGAAGGCACCAGCACCGCCGTGGCCACCCAAGCCGGTGAAAAAATCATGCAGGCCCTCAATCTGCCGAAAAAAGCCTTTAGCTACTTGCTTTCACATGGCTCGCTAGATCTCAGCCACGTGACCTTTTATGAGGGGCTGATGAACCAGGTGACCAAGCCTGAGGATCAGCAAATCATTATTCATGCCGCAAAACGCTTTTACCGCTTGTATGGTGAGATTTTCAAGCATGTGGCGGCACAGGCGGCTGCCAGTCAACCACTGGTGGCAGCAGCTTAGGAGTCGGCGATGGAGTTACGTAATCTGCATGTGGTGTTGACTGGCGCAACAGGTGGCCTCGGGACCAAGCTCGCCCTCGCACTTGCTGCGCAAGGTGCTGTCGTCGGACTGGTCGGACGGGATCCGGTCAAGTTGCATGCGCTGCAAAAAAGAGTCGCGGCGCAGGGTGGCAAGTCACATATTATTGTCACCGATCTGGCTCAGCCCAATATGGCCAGCCAGGTATTAAAACAGTCTTTGCGCGAGATGGGGCATGTGGATTTGCTGATTAACAATGCCGGTATTATTGAGTTCACCGAGTTTGCAGAGCAAACCGAGGTGAGCATCGATAATATGGTGCATACCAATGTCACGGCAACTCTGGTTTTAAGTCGCGAATTTGTGGCCTACTTTTTGCAACGTGGCCGAGGCCATTTGGCGTTCGTCGGCTCTATTTTTGGCTCGCTGGGCTTCCCACATTTTGCCACCTATTGTGCGAGTAAATTTGCCATTCATGGGTTTAGCCAGGCATTGCGCCGTGAGTTGGTGGATACCAATATTGGCATCACTTACATTGCACCGCGCGCCATTGCCACCCCCATGAATGATGACCGCACCAACGCCATGTGGCAGGCCTCTGGCCAGGCCGTGGATAGCCCGCAAGACGTAGCAGATAAAATTGTGCAGGCATTGCAGAAAGATAAGCAGGAGCTGTTTATCGGCCAACCGCAAAGCTTGTTTGCCTGGTTTAATGGACTGGCCCCCAGGCTGGTGAATTTGGGCCTCAAACAACAGGTCGCGCTGGCGAAGAAGTATTTATAAATGTGATTGCTCTGAAGTGAGCAATAGGTGCGGGTTCATGTAGAACATTCTTTTCCATCCTTGCTTTTCCAATGTGATTTCTGCCGGGTTGGGCATAAGCCTGAGAATGCTGTAATGCAGATGGGGAGCCTTGCCTCTGGCGTTACCGCTATTACCTACCGTGCCGATCAGGCTTTTCTGCGTGACCAGGGTCAATGGCTGCGTTGCCACCGACTCTAAATGTGCGTAGTAGTGAATACGTCCTTTGGGCGAAAGGATTGCGACGACATTTCCGCCTCTTTCAATGTTTCCTGTGAATATGACTAATCCGTTACTTGCTGAAAGCACAGGGGTTTTCTTGCGGGCAAAAATATCTATACCTTTGTGTACACCTGACTTTCCCCAAGGGGCAAACCAGTAACTGTCCTGGTTCCAGTCTTTAGCTGTCGCCGTTTGCACCGGAATGACCGTGTTTTCGGGCATCATGCTTGCCAATACTGTGCAAATGATCAGTCCGTAAAAAATCTTTTTCATCGCTGGCCTCACTTATACGGACGGCAAGTGCCGCCCTGAAGTTTTATGGATGGCTAAGTGCGTACCAGTTCACTTTTCTGGTCACTATCATGGTGAAGGTCAATAGGCTGAATACCAGCAAGGAGCCCATGAGCAAGGCATTGTCTTCGGAAATCAGAATGCCATATAAGGTGCCATACAACAGGCTCAGCTTGCAGGAAAATACGATGCCATAACGCCTGTTCTGCAGGATGCTCACCAGATAGTAACCAATCAGGCCGATGCAGGCTGCGCTGGCAATCAGATAGGCATAGCTAAAACCAATATGCTCTGCCAAAGAAATCAGCAATAAATAAAATATTGCCATGGCTAAGCCAACCAATGTGTATTGTGCGGGGTGAATGCGCAGTTGTTTCATCACCTCAAAGATAAAAAAGCCCGCAAAGGTTAGCCCTATAAACAATAAACCATATTTTGTGGCCCGATCTGACAGGCTGTAGATGTTGACTGGTTCAACAAAGCCGACTGTGATCGCTTCGAGGGGCAGGTTCGCAGATGTGCGGTTTAAACTGGAGAGCAGTCTTTCTTGGATATTGCTGGCGAGTGATGAGACCTCCCATTGGGCATCAAAGCCTTTGTCACTAATACGTTGGCTGTTAGCATCAGGTAAAAAGTTACCGTCAAAATGTGGGTGTTGCCAGCTGGAGTGTAAGCGCACGCTATTCTTGTCTGCCAGCGGGATCAGATTAAATTGCTGCATCCCTCGCAGGTGTAGATTCAGCTTGAACGATACCAAGCCTTGTTCTGGTTGCAAGTGGCCCAGGTCCGCATGGATGCCTGCCCCCAGCAAAGGTAATTGCGTGCCTTGTTTCAGGCCTAATGTTTGGGTGCCCCAATGCAATACCGGTTGACCATCTATACCCCGTGTGTCACTGAGCCCAATCGCAAGTGAGGCCTCACCAAAGCGGATGCTGCCGTTTGTATGCTGAGCTTGCACCTTGATTTGATTTAAATTGAAGCCGCCCGCAATATCCCCATTAAAGCGATACATGAGGGCTTTGAAAATGCCGCGTTGTTTATAGTTGTGCGCAAAGTCGCCCGTGACCGTCAGTGTACTTGGCAGCAGGTAGAGATGTCCCTCATCCTTACGTTCAACTATCTTGCTATCCTTATCTCTGCCTACCGTTTCGGTGTAGTGTTCGGTATAGGGAATCACCAATATGGGGCCGGTGAATGTTTGTGCTTCGGTGGAGGATTTTGCGATATTGCTTTCTACGTTAGCTTGCCTGGACTGGCGTTCGAGAATCAGGTCATTCACATAGCCCAAGGCCAGCGACATCAGTAATATCAGCGCCAATATGCCAAGGGATTTATATAAAAATGGTTTTTGCATTGCAAACTCCTCAATGAAAGAGTTTGCAGCATAAAACTGGCAGGTGAAGCCTTGTTGTGTTGAATGTGAGGCGAGTGTGAAGTGCGCTTGAGTATTTAGCCCGGCCAGCACAAACGGGCAATTGCCCCATTGGGATGTACATTGGTAATGAATACATCGCCATGATGCAAAGCCATGATTTGCTGCACAAAGTTCAGGCCGAGCCCCGTGCTTTTTTGGCCGGCATGTGGTGTATTGGCCGGCCTGGGTAAAGAGTAGAATTTGTCTTTGATTTTATCCAGAGCGTACAGCGGGATCCCGCTACCCTCGTCTTGAATGCTTAACTGGATGCCGATATCAGTCTTGCATAATACGATATGAATGCGGCTGTCGTTTGCACTGAAATCCAGCGCATTTTCCAGCAGGTTACTGATGGCCTGGCCGCAGAGGAAAGCATCTCCTGCTATGGATAAGGAGGTGTCTAGGGTTATTAGCAGCTGGATATTTCGCTGTGTGGCGCGGTCTTGAATGAGCCGGAGTTGTTGTTCTACCAAGTCAGACAAGGCAATGTGCACGGGGTGTACCAATACTTGTTGTTGTTCCAGCGCGGCCAGTCCCAGTATGTTTTGTATCATATGTTGCAAGCGCTTGGTCTGTATCTTGATGCTGTTTAGAAAGTGTGTCCGGTCTTGCTCGGGCATCTCTGGGGTAATCAGTTCGGTCGCCGCTTGTATGGCCGTCATCGGGCTTTTTAACTCATGGGTGAGTTGGTGTATGGCTTCCTGAATATGCTGATGGCCATCCAGTTCATCGCGCATGGTTTTCATGGCTTGTGCCAGCTCTGCCAATTCGTCGTTGCTTGAATCTGGCGCGACGGCTTTATGGCCTTGCGCGACCGCTATGGCGTAATCTCTTAAGCGATGAATGGCGCGAGTGAAGCGCCATGTAAATAAAATACCCAAGCATAAAGAGAGCGCTAGCAACAGTATGCCCCAACGCATGATCTTTGCCTGGGCGTGCAGGATAAATGGTTGCATGGTGCTATTAGGTTTCGCCACCGTCAACACGCCGATCAGTTGATAATTGTCCATGACCGGCGCCGCGACATACATTACTGTCTCGCCGTCTGGTCTGGTTGGATCTACAGGGGTGGTTCTTGCACCATATCGGCTTTTCAATGTCAGGTAGACATCATTCCAGCGGGAATAGTCTTGCCCGACTGCCTGATGATCAGAGTCAAATACAACCATGCCGGTGCTGTCGGTGATATATACTCGATAATCTGCAGATCGTTTGGGCACTCCCCAAATGTTGGCTGTCCCCGACTTGTGCTGATAGTCATGCAAGCTACGCGCAAATTGACCGTTTTGGATGCTGCCTTGCTTCAGGTCATCTTTGGCCAGTTCGGCCAATAAATTGGCGGTATCCACCAAGGTGTCCTCCATTGCTTGGCGTACACCAGGTTTGACTTCGTCTACAAATACCGCTAATACAAACCATGCGGCAAGCCCCACCAGTAAAAAGTATCCCAGGAAAATTTTAAGGCTGATTTTCATGCAGTTATGATTATGGGAGCAAGCTGTAACCCATACCTCTATGCGTCACAATTAACGTTGTTGCGGGTAGTTGATGTGCGAGTGAAACTTCGCGTAGTTTGCTGCGCAAGGTTTTTACATGCGTATCGACAGTACGCTCCATGGAGTCTTCTGCCGATTGCCAAACGGTATCCATCAGGCTGGCACGCGAAAATACGCGATGCGGTTGCAATATCAGTGTTTTGAGTAACAAAAATTCATAACGTGTGAGCGGCAACAGCTGTTGCTGATAATAGATACGACTGGCATGTTCATCCAGTTGAAATCCTGTGGCAGCGTGGTCAATTTCAGGATGTAAGCGTCGTTGAATAGCCTTGATTCTGGCGACAATTTCTCTGGGACTGAACGGTTTGGTGACATAGTCATCAGCACCTATCTCCAGTCCTAGAATTCTGTCTACTTCGTGATTGCGTGCTGTCAGAAATAAAACCGGTGTATTACAAAAACGCCGCAGTTGTTTGCAAACATCAAATCCGGTCATATCAGGCAACCCGATATCCAGAATGATCATGTCAAACGGTTGTTTTTTTAGCACATCCAATGCTTGTTGGCCGAGGACGACGTGGTAGGCCTGCATTTGCTCAGCTTGACAAGCATAGATGATGGTTTCGGCAATCGAGGGTTCATCCTCGATGATCAGAACGGAGAGAGACATGGCTGCATTGTAGAACAGAACGATCTTCAGATACCAGTCAGCGGTATGGCTGATCTAGATGGAGCATCACTGGCGCGTTGTTGTCGATAACCGTGCACAATGAACAGCAAAGCTAAGTGCCTACTCCCACTCCAGCTGCGGATAGATCACATTCACATTGCGTCGGTTGGCAATATCGAACAATTGCCATTTATCGTGTTCAGCGGCCGCTGCGGAGTCCATGGTTTGTTCCATGCTGATGCCCTTTTTGATGCTATTGCGGACGTCAGCCAGCAGCAAGTTGAGGTAGCGTAGCTCGTTGCCAATAATGGTTGGTTGATCTGCGCTTTCCAGACCATGCCCAGGAACAATCAGTGCATAATGTGACTGGTTTACATATTCAAGGGCCGCAATCAGGCCTTTGATATCCCCTTCAACGACAGGGGTGCGTTGCGCGAATAGCAAGTCGCCAGTAAACAAGGTGTTGGTTTGTGCGTCTAGTACGGTTAAGTCAGTGTGGGTGTGGGCAACTTTTTGTACTTGCAGTTGCAAGCTGCGGCCACCTAAATCCAGCGTGAGTTGATCATGCACGGCGGTATCTGGTGTGATGGTTGCGCTGGCTTTGCCTGCCTCACCGAGTAGTCGGGCATTGAGTTTTTCATACTGTTCCTTACGTAACAGCATAGTATTCGCCAGTTTTTCATGGCCGACAAAGTGGGTAGCGCCGTTTTGAAAAGCGGCATTGCCGTAGGTGTGATCAGGGTGCACGTGCGTGTTGATGACATAACGTATCGGCAGCGGGCTGATGGTTTTGATGGCTTGCAGTAATTGCTCGCCAGTGTGTTTGCTGCCACCGCTATCAATCACAGCAATGGCATCGCGACCAACCACGACGCCCAGGTTACAAATGTCGCCCTGGTAGCCGTCGTCGATATCCAGATGTTGACCATGATGGACATACACGCCTTCGGCAACTTTTTGCAACTCAAATGTGTCTGCCTGCACATGACTACAAAACGTTACAAAACCGAATGTAACACCGGCACACAATAGCTTGATTTTTGATAACATGACGACTGCCCATGAATGTTTCATACATCATAATCAAATCATTCATGATGACAAAGTGACTGCTGTCACACGTAATTTCAAGGAGAAAACATGAGTTCCACGCAACGATATACCAAAGTTGCCGTTATTTTGCATTGGCTGATCGGGTTGGCGATCATCGCCATGTTCGCCCTCGGCTGGTACATGGGTGAGTTGCCCAAGGATGGCCCCAAGCAAACCGCTTTTGACTTGTTTGATCTGGGCATTTACACCTGGCAGATGGACGAATCCGCCAGCGCCAGAACCTTGTATTTCAATTTGCACAAATCGCTAGGGTTTACCTTGCTGTGGCTGATCCTGTTCCGGATCTACTGGCGTATCAGCCACACGCCTCCAGCAATGCTGGCCAGCTATTCTGCGCTGGAGCGCAAAGTGGCAACAGGTGCGCACCATTTGCTGTATCTGTTGATGGTAGGCCTGCCGTTGAGTGGTGTGTTAATGACGCTTTATAGTAAATTTGGCTTGAAGTGGTTTGGGCTAGAGGTATTTGGTGGTCTGGATAATGCAGACTTGCGCGATGCGTTCAAAGAGTCTCACGAGCTATTCGCCAATATCCTACTGGTTGTGTTTATCGTGCATGTAGTTGGCGCGCTTAAGCATAAGTTTATTGATAAAGATGAGACCATGTCGCGCATGTCTTTAAAGTAAATCTGCCTGTTCACTAAAAAGCCTGCGATTGCAGGCTTTTTTTGTGTCTGCTATTTGCGAATACCTCGCAAGTTCTGCAAAAAATGCATTGGCCACTGATTAAAGGCATTAGTGGTCTGCAAAAGATGCAGGGATTCTTATTTGGTTTGATGTAACTGTTTGATTATTAATAACTATATTGTCGGCATGCTGTTTGCTAAATGGTTGCTATTGTTGACTTAAATGCTAATGACTTCCAGCGAATAGGGAGCGCTTTATCCGTCAGCAATACAGGGATCAATCTATTAAAAAAAGCGGGTAGGCATGTCGCAAGGTCGGTTAAAGCAGTGGGTCAGTTCCAGTCACCTGGTCTGGTTGGGAGTTACAATTCTTTGGTTAGGTGTCGCCGCCGTGTTCAGGCCGCTGGCGTTGCCAGATGAAGGACGCTATGTAGGCATTGCCTGGGAAATGCTGACATCCGGTGACTGGTTAGTGCCGCATCTGGATGGGTTACCTTATTTTCATAAACCACCGCTATTTTACTGGCTCACTGCCGCTAGCCTCAACGTCTGCGGTCCTCACCTCCTCTGTAGCCGTGTAGCGCCGCTGCTGTCATCCATTGTGATGGCCATTGCATTATTCAGGTTCTTGTTCCTGTATTTAAATAAAAGAACGGCGGTGATGGCTTTTGTGGTGCTTGTCACACAACCATTCTTTTTTGCCAGTGCGCAGTTTGCCAACCTGGATATGCTGGTCGCTTGTATGATTTCGCTCACCATCCTGTCTGCAGCGGAGTTTGTTTGGAGCATAGATAG
>Ga0207973_100541_pt1 | contig 10666 bp, 6 predicted proteins | sample LakWasMe82_HOW10_2_FD_183908 | JGI IMG/M metagenome (GOLD analysis project Ga0207973, IMG submission 183908) | Freshwater sediment methanotrophic microbial communities from Lake Washington under simulated oxygen tension - Sediment Metagenome... | ecosystem: Environmental > Aquatic > Freshwater >... | reverse complement strand
GGACCCGCAGCGGCACCCTGCTGAACCGGTCCGACCCGGCGGTCAACCTGCCGTTTCGCTCGCGCAGCGGTCTGAGCGTGGTCAACGTCGGCCAGGAGCGCTGGCACCTTTACACCATCGTGCTCGATGACGGCATTGTGCAGGCCGCCCAGCGGGACAGCGAGCGCCAGGCGCTGGCGCGCGAGACCGGTTCCGTGCTGATCCTGCCCGCCCTCGTGATGCTGGCCCTGCTCGCCGGCATGCTGACGCTGGCGCTGCGGCGTGGCCTGGCGCCGCTGGCGATCGCAGCCGACGACATCACGGCACGCAGTGCCCGGGCGCTGCATCCGATCGCCCTGTCGGCCCATCCGCCGGAGCTGCACCTGCTGATAGGCGCCATCAACGACCTGATGGCCCGCCTGGGCGGCGCACTGTCGCTGCAAAGGCTGTTCCTGGCCGATGCAGCCCACGAACTGCGCACGCCGATCACGGCGCTGCGACTGCAGCTGCAGTTACTTGAGCGCGCCAGCGATGAAACCCAGCGCGAGGTGGCGCTGGTGCAACTACGCGCCGGCATCGACCGGGCCCAGCACCTGGTCGAGCAGTTGCTGCAGTTGTCGCGGCTGGCGCCGGAAACCCCGGCCCTGCGTCGGGAGGCGGTTGATCTGGCAGAACTGGCCCGGGCCGCCGTGAGCCGCTTCAGTGCGCGTGCCGACGACAGGAAAATCGATCTGGGGGCCGTGACCGAGGGCGCGCCAACCGTCCACGCCGATGTGCAGCAACTGGCCATCCTGCTGAACAACCTGGTGGACAACGCACTGCGCCACACCCCGACAGGCGGGCGTATCGACGTGGCCGCGCATGTCGACCAGGGCCGCCCATGCCTGAGCGTGACCGACAGCGGCCCCGGCATCAGCGCCGCGGAGCGGGAACGGGTGTTTGACCGTTTCTACCGCGGCAACAACGTCGGTGCCGACGGCCATGCGCCGCACGGCAGCGGTTTGGGGCTGGCGATTGCCCGGGCGGTGGCCGAGCGCCACGGCGCCGATATCACGCTGGGCGAAGCGCCCGGCGGCACCGGCTTGCGTGTCAGTGTGCGTTTTCCGGCCCGCTGAGGGCCATCACCGGGGCCGGTGCCGGGCGGCAAGGCGCAAACAGGTCCAGCGACTTGTCATAGGCACGGGTCTGGACATCGAGCACGCCCAGCAGCGAGTGGAACAGGTTGTCGTGGCCGACCTCGGCACCCGCGTTCTTGCGCAGGCATTCCTGGTCGATGTTGAAGCTGCGGCGAAATCCCGGTGACAGCCATATCACCAGCGGCACGCGTTTCTGGACCTCGGGCGCGATCGGGTAAGGCATGCCATGCAGGTAGAGGCCACCCTCGCCCAGCGACTCGCCGTGGTCCGACACATACACCATGGCCGTGTCGTACTGCTGCTGCGCAGCCGCGAGAAAATCAATCACCTTTGACACAAAAAAGTCGGTGTAGAGCAGCGAGTTGTCGTAGGCATTGACGATTTCAGCGGCCGTGCAGGCGCTCAGGTCCTCGTTCTGGCAGGCCGGGGCAAACTGCCTGAACACCGCCGGATAGCGTTTGAAATAGGCCGGCCCGTGGCTGCCGAGCTGGTGCATGACGACCAGCAGGTTGCCCTGGGTGTCCCGCGCGACGCCCTCCATGCCCTGCAGCAGCACCTCGTCCAGGCAATGGCCTTCGGCGCAGAGCGCCTCCACCCTGGCATCATCGAGCTGTTCGGCGGGCAGCCCGTCGCAGACACCCTTGCAGCCCGACTGGTTGTCGCGCCAGAGCACCTTGAAGCCGGCCCGGGCCAGCACATGCAACACCGATTCATGCCCGCGAATCTTCTCCTCGTCATAGTGAATGCGGCCGTAAGGCGAAAACATGCAGGGCAGGGAAACCTCGGTCGAGGTGCCGCAGGCGGTGGCATGCGGAAAACTGATCACGTCCTGCCGTGCCAGCAGCGGGTTGGTCGGGCGCGCGTAGCCGTTGAGCGAGAAATTCTGCGCGCGCGCCGTTTCACCGACGATCAGCACAAACATCACCGGACGAATCCGGCCGCTCCAACTGGCGCCCAGCCGGGCATCCTCGCCCACCGGTAGCCTGGGCTGCGACGGCCGCTGCACGCCGCCCAGCGCATGGCCGGCCAGGGCGGCGACCACGTCGGCCCAGGCGCCAGCGGCATTAAGGACCACGGGTGCTTCGTACACCTGGCCGCCCGCCTGCGCCCGCCACAGCCCGCCCACGCGTGCCAGCGCGGTCACTTCCGCATCACACACCACGCGGCCGCCGGCCTGGCGCAGTCCGCGCAGATACCCCTGGTGGATGGCATGCACGTCCATGTCGGCGGCCTCGGGTTCGTACACCGCGCCCAGCACCTTGCCGGGGCGCAGCGCAGGCACCCTGGCGCAGGCGCCTGCGCTGTCCAGCAGCTGCGCATGCGGCGTCATGGCGCGCAGGATGTCCCAGTGCGCGGCGAGCAGCGCATCCTGTCCATGCGTGGCCACCATCATGGCGCCGCGCGGGCCCAGCAGCGGGTGTTCGGCAAAGCCCTCGGGCGGTGACTGCAGGAAGGCCCGGCTGGCCATGGTGAGGGCGCGCACCTGGGGCGTGCCATAACTTTCCATGAACAGCGCGGCCGAGCGGCCGGTGGCATGGTAGCCCGGCTGCGGCTCGCGCTCGAGCAGGGTGACGCGGCCGTGTGGCGCCAGCCAGTAGCCGACGGAGGCGGCGGCGATGCCGCCGCCGATGATGAGGAAGTTGGTGGGTTCAGACATGTCGTGCAGCGCTCATGGCAGGTCGGTCAATGCGCGCAGGCCGGCCTGCATCGCCGCTTCCAGCGGGGTGGTGTTGGCACTGTCCTCGATGAAGTCGCCGAGGTGCGAATCGTCGTCGTCACCGATTGGCGTATCCATCGAGATCGGCTCTTTGGCGATCTTCATGATCTTGCGGATCTTTTCTTCCGGAATCTCCATCTTCTCGGCCAGAATGCTGGCGTCGGGCTCGAAGCCGAACTCCTGCAAGTGCTGGTCGTCAACGCCGACAAATAGCCGGTTGCGCGAGCAACCGCCACGCCTTGAGCAACTGCCGGGCTTAGCCCGCTGAGCTGGCTCAGTTTGGTGGCGCCGCGCTTAACGAACCCCGGCCATGGTCAAGCCATCCAGATACATCTGCAAATGCACAGGCTGTTTCAGGTAAAACAACTTGCGCTCGGCAAAGGCACGCGTGAAGCTCTGATTCTCGACAGCCAATTGGGCAGCGCAGGCGCGGGCCTCCTCACGCCGACCCAGGTAACCCAACGCGACGGCCTTGTGAGCTGCCGTCCAGTATTGGTGGTTCGGAATTTCGCTTGCCTTGTTGGTCCATTTCACCGCAGTTTCAAAGTCACGCTTGAAAATCATGGCAAGCGCGCCATAGGTCAGGAACGCCCACAACTGGGGATCACGCGGGCTCAGTTCAAGCGCCTTTTCGAATCTGATCCTGGCTTCCTCATAACGACCGAGATAAGCCAAGGTGTCGCCGAGGCCGCAATGCGCCGCCGCGAGGGTTGGATTCAGGCTGACGGCCATCTCGTTTCCGATCAGCGCACTGTCGTATTCGCGCCGCGCCAGTTGAACCCGCGCCTTGAGCATGTAAAAGACTGCGTTCTGATCGTCGAGCTCTAGGGCCCGCTCCGTTGCCGCCAGCGCGGCATCAAGAAGATCACGCGCGGGCTCTGTATCCCAGTAGATCATTCCCAAAATCGTTGCATACGCCCACCAGGCCTGGGCTTCGCCAAAAGCAGGATCCATCTCCCGGCTTTTCTGGAACAGGCGTTGCGCCTCCAGATTGTTTTGCGCGGTGAACTTGAAGAAATGTGCGACTCCCAGGTGGTAGCAATCCCAGGCCTTCAGGTCGGTGGGTTCCGTGCGCGCTACCTTTTGTCTTTCAGCAAGGCCGATCTGCGGCTCCAATTGAGCAACAACGTTTTCCGTGATCTCGTCCTGAACGACAAAAATGTCCTCAAGTTCACGGTCATATTGCTCGGCCCATTTGTGATCTCCGGTACCAGCATCGATGAGCTCTGCAGTCACCCGGATCCGGGTGCCGGCGCGTCGCACGCTGCCCGCGACCACGTAGTGGGCACGAAGGTCCCTGGCCGTACGACGTACGTCGATTGTCAGACCCTTGTAGGCCAGGGTGGTGTTGCGGGCCACGACATTGAGCCAGTGGTATTTCGACAAGCGGGTGACAATGTCCTGCGTGATTCCATCCGAGAAATATTCCTGGCCCGGGTCTCCGGACATATTGACGAAGGGAAGTACTGCAATGGTCGGCCGACCTTCCACCATTGGATGGGCTGGGTCGTGGGGCGAGTGCGTGGCAGGCTCAAGGCCAGCGCTTCCATTCACGCTAGTTGCTTCGCCCTCCAGCGTTATCCCAAACCGATAGCCTCGCGCGGGGATCGTGATGATGACCTGCGGACTGAGAATTTTGCGTAACGCCGAGACCTGTTGCCGAAGATTGTTTTCTTCGACCACCAGTCCTGGCCAAATGGCATCCATCAGCTCTTTTCCGCTGACCACACGATCACGGTGCTCGATCAGTGTCAGCAGCAAGTCAAAAGCACGTGCACCGAGTGCGGTGGCGTGACCGTCAATGAAAATTGCCCGCTCGGTGGGGCGGATTTCAAAGCGACCGAAGCGATACGCGTGCGTGGAAGACGACATGGTGTCAATCACAAGGAGGGCAGTGGCGAAGGGGTGTGGTGCCCTGTGACAGCCTAACAGCTTCACGTTTTTTTCACAACTTTTCACAGGCGTTTCATTGCATGGTCCGGGCAGGCGCCAGACACTGTTGGCAGGCCGATGGGATTGCTCTGCCGGTGCGGTCAACAGAACATCGTTACCACAACCGGCCATGAACAGGGAGAAATTCCGTTCATTCTGCTCGACCGCGGGTTCACTGACCCGCAAAGTGCAATGAGTATCCGAACCTCTGCGCTTTTGGAGGGTTCTAGTTTTTATAACCATTTTTAAAGAAATAAATGTCAGGTGCTTTCAGGGAATGTCTGCTTATTGCCGCATGCAGCGCTGGAGTTGCTGCCTGTACTGCCGTGTCCACCATGTCAGGCGAGCTTGTCGGAGCCGATGCTCGCACGATCATTTCTTAGGGGCTCCATCACGATCAGGAGAAACGCACAATGAAAAATGCACTTATTGCCCTATCCGTTGCTGTCGCCGGTGTCGTCCTGGGAGCGCCCGCAAGCCGGGCGGAGCCGGCGCATCACGTGATGGTCAGTCCCGCTGAACTGAAGTGGGCGGATGTTCCATCGTTACCGCCGGGCGTGAAAATTGCGGTGATCGAGGGCCCTCTGAACGAGGCGGTACCCATCACCTTCCGCCTGAAGTTTCCCGCCGATTACAAGCTTCCCGCCCATTGGCATCCCGGCATTGAGCATGTCACGGTGATGTCCGGCACCTTCAACATGGGTACCGGCGACAAGCTTGATGCGGCGAAAACAAATCCCTTGTCCGCGGGCAGTGTCGCGATCATGGCGCCCAGGACCCACCACTTTGCGTGGACCAGGGAAGAAACCATCGTTCAGGTTCATGGCATGGGTCCGTGGGGCATCAACTATGTCAATCCGGCAGATGATCCGAGAAAAAAATAGCCCGGCCATTGGCCGGGCTATGAATTGACGGGCTCCCGCCTGGCCCGGCAGCGTGAAACTCAGCAAGCAGAAACGGGAGGTTTTTATGGACACATCGATTCAAACCCACAACCAGCGCCCGGCCGCCGTCTGGAGTTCTGGCGGGGCGGACTACGACCAGGTCAGCAGCGGTATCGCTGACTCCATCGCGCATTGCGTCCTGCGGCTTGGGCCCAAGCCCGGTGAGCGCATTCTCGATCTGGCCACTGGCTCGGGCATGACCTCGCGGCAGGTCGCCAAGCGCGGCGCCAAAGTGATTGGCGCCGACATTGCATCCGGCCTGCTCGCAGCCGCCAGAGAGCGTGCGCAGGCCGAAGGGCTGGCCATTGAGTACCAGGTGGGTGACGCCGAGGCGCTTCCCTTTGCCGACGGTGAGTTCGATGCTGTTATCTCGACCTGCGGCATCATGTTTGCCAGCCGGCCCGAAGCCGCGGCCGCCGAATTGGCACGCGTTACCCGCCAAGGTGGCCGCATCGCGCTGACCACCTGGCTGAGCGACAGCAACCTGTTCCAGATGTTCCAGGTGATGAAGCCGTACATGGCCGCACCGCCGAGTCCGCCTCCACCCTCGCCATTCGAGTGGGGACGTACCGAGCGGATTCGGGAATTACTGGGAGGAAATTTCGACTTGAAATTCGAGAAAGGCGTGTCCTATTACCGAGAGTCCAGCGGGGAGGCCGCCTGGAACACCTTTTCGGTCGGCTATGGGCCGACCAAGATGTTGGCTGCCAGCCTGGACGAGGTCAAACGCGCAGAGTTGCGACGTGACTTCATTGCCTTTCACGACGGCTTTCCAACGGAGATCGGGATCTGTGTGCCACGCGAATACTGGATGACGTTTGGCGTGAAGCGGTAAGCGGTCAAAAAAATCGCTTCAATCCCTTTCGACAAGGGATTGAAGCGCTATTGGCTGATGTAGCTGCTGATTACAGCGTATCGATGAAGCTGCGCAGCTTGTCCGAACGCGAAGGGTGCTTGAGCTTGCGCAAGGCCTTGGCTTCGATCTGGCGGATGCGCTCGCGCGTCACGTCGAACTGCTTGCCGACTTCTTCGAGCGTGTGGTCGGTGGACATCTCGATGCCGAAACGCATGCGCAGCACCTTGGCTTCGCGCGGCGTCAGGCTGTCGAGGATGTCTTTCACCACATCGCGCAGGCCGGCCTGCATCGCTGCTTCCAGCGGTGCGGTGTTGGCGCTGTCCTCGATGAAATCGCCGAGGTGCGAATCGTCGTCGTCACCGATCGGTGTTTCCATCGAGATCGGCTCTTTCGCGATCTTCATGATCTTGCGGATCTTGTCCTCGGGAATCTCCATCTTCTCGGCCAGGATGCTGGCGTCGGGCTCGAAGCCGAATTCCTGCAAGTGCTGGCGCGACAGGCGGTTCATCTTGTTGATGGTCTCGATCATGTGCACCGGGATACGGATGGTGCGGGCCTGGTCGGCGATCGAACGTGTGATCGCCTGGCGAATCCACCAGGTGGCGTAGGTCGAGAACTTGTAGCCGCGGCGGTATTCGAACTTGTCGACCGCCTTCATCAGGCCGATGTTGCCTTCCTGGATCAGGTCCAGGAACTGCAGGCCGCGGTTGGTGTACTTCTTGGCGATCGAGATCACCAGGCGCAAGTTGGCCTCGATCATCTCTTTCTTGGCGTCGCGCGAGTTGGTCTCGCCTTCGTTCATGCGCTTGTTGATGTCCTTGAGCTGGGCCAGCGGCACGACCACGCGGGCCTGCAGTTCGCCGAGCTTGGTCTGCAGTTCCTGGATGGGCGGAATGTTGCGCGCCATGATGACGGACCAGGGCTTGCCGGAAGCCACCTGTTTCTCGACCCACTTCAGGTTCAGCAGGTTGGGCGGAAAGTCCTTGATGAAGACTTCCTGCGGCATGCCGCATTTCTCGACGATGATGCGGCGCAACTCGCGCTCTTTCTTGCGCACGTCCAGCACCTGGCCGCGCAGCAGATCGCACAGTTTTTCAATCGTCTTGGCGGTGAAACGCACGGTCATGAGCTCGTCGCTCAGGGCTTTCTGTGCTTTCGTGTAGGCGGGTGTACCCCAGCCTTCCTTGTCGTAGGTCTTGTGGACTTTTTCGAACAGGGAGGCGATGGTGTCGAAGCGGCTCAGCGCTTCCTTCTTCAGCTCTTCGAGCTTCTTGGTCAGCGCCTTGGAGCCGCCCTTGCCGTCGTCGTCGTCTTCCTCGTCGAACTCGTCAAAGTCTTCCTCGGCCACGTAATCGTCGGCTTCGTTGGGGTTGGAAAAACCGTCGACCACGGTGGAGATGACCACCTTGCCTTCGCGGATGTCTTCACCCAGGCGCAGGATTTCGGCAATCGTGGCCGGGCTTTCGGAGATGGCTTCCATCATCTTCATCAAGCCGCCCTCGATGCGCTTGGCGATCTCGATCTCGCCTTCGCGCGTCAGCAGCTCGACCGTGCCCATTTCACGCATGTACATGCGGACCGGGTCGGTGGTGCGGCCGAACTCGCTGTCCACGGTGGACAGGGCGGCTTCGGCGGCTTCCTCAGCCTCCTCTTCGGTGGAGCCGGCGGGCGCGTTGGCGGTGATCAGCAGGGTTTCTGCGTCAGGCGTCTGCTCGTACACGGCCACACCGAGGTCGTTCAGGGTGACGATCACCGCGTCCAGCGTCTCGGCGTCGATCAGCTTGTCGGGCAGGTGGTCGGAGATTTCGCCGTGGGTCAGGTAGCCGCGGGTCTTGCCGAGCTTGATCAGCGCCTTCAGGCGTGCACGGCGCTTGGCCATGTCTTCTTCGGACAGGACGGTTTCGTCCAGGCCGAACTCTTTCATCAAGGCGCGTTCCTTGGCCTTGCTGATCTTCATGCGCAGCGGCTTGACCTTTTCGGTCGTTTCCACCACCGGTTCGCCGACCAGATCGTCCTCGATGTCGGACATGTCCTCGTCGCCGTCACCCTTGATGGCCACCTTGGGCTTGCGGCCGCGCTTGGCGCCGCCGGCTTCCACCGCGGCAGCGGGGTTTTTCGGCGGGCGACCGGGTTTCTTTTTCACAGGCACGTCGGTACCGGCTGCGGTCGGGGTGACCTTCAGTTCGGCTTCTTTTTTGGCAGCGGGTTTGGCGGTGGAGGCGGGTGACTTGGTCGGCACGGGGGACACTTTCTTGACAGGCTTTTCAGATTTCAGGGGTGCTTTGCTGGCTGCATCTTTTTTGCCAGGAACTGGTCTGGATATGGCGGGTTTTCCGGGTTTTTCAAGCTGGTTGCTGGCTGTCTTCCTGACCGGCGGTCGGACGGCCGCCTTGGCTGCCGCTTTGGGCTTGGTCACGGTTTTGGCAGTCTTGCTGGACTTTTGAGCAGGCATGGCGAACTCCCCCGGTGTGAAACTTTCCTCAACAGACTTGGGTTCCTGGCGCCCGACAGCGGTCGGGCTACAGGCACAAAAAATGCCCGCGCCGGATGGCTGGGCATTCAGGAATCTGTCGGACTTGAGAGGTGTCTCAAGCCCGCCAGGCTCCACAGCAAGTTGTTTGGGCGAACATTTGGTGTGCAGTCCTTGCGGGGAGGTGGCCCTTCAACCTGTGAGGTCCCGTTCTTGCGGGGGGCTGGTGCCGGAGGTGCTGCTGTCGCGCTTGCCGTAGCGGAAAATCGGATTATACCCTGTTGCCTCATTTTTGGGCAACAAAAAAGGCCAAATCAGCTATTTTTCAGCAGGGCGGACAACTCTTCGTAACGCTGCCTGGCCGCCGGGTCGGCCAGGACCCGGGGCAGCAAATCGACCATTTCCTGCTGGCGTTTGAGCTTGAGGAGCTGGTCCAGGATGGCGCGGACCTCGTTCCAGTCGCACTCGATGCCCTCGTGGAGCTGGGCGATCTGGTCAATCGCGTGTTTTTCCTGCGGGTGCTCGCGCAGGCCCTCGCGCAGGGCCGCCCAGGGCTGTGGCCCGTGTTCGTGCAGCTGGCTTTCCAGCCAGACGAACAGTGGCCCGTGCGGCGCCGGTAGCTCCGACAGCAACACGTGTTCTTCCCCGCTGAGCTTGTCCCAGCTTTGTGGGTCGGTCAGCATCAGCCGCAGCACCCGGTCTTCCCGGCCGGCCGGCAGCACCCGCCCGGCGATGCGCCGCGGCGGGCGGCTGGCACCGGGCTTGGCGCCGAAGCTGCGGCCGGCGGACCCGCCCGCGGCCGAGGGGGCGGGCAGCGACGCGGCATACGCGCCTTCATCGTGCAGGTCGGCAAAGTTGCCGGAAAATTCCTCGAAATGCGGAGCGGCGTCGGCGTATTCAGGCTGTTTTGGCCGCTGACCCTTGCCCTGTGGACGCGAGCTGCTACTGTTTTTATAGTGCGGCGCGGCCGGCTGCCAGATCTGCAGCAGTTCGCGGCTGTCGATCAGCACGGTGTCGGCGATCTCGGCGAGCAACTGGTGCTTGAGTGTGCCGTCGGGCAACAGGCTCCACAGCGGGCGCGCGTTGCTGGCCATGTGGGCGCGGCCTTCGGCGGTGTCCAGGTCGCAGCCTTCGCCGGCGGCGTCGAGCATGAATTTGCTCAGTGGCACGGCCTTGGCGACATAGGCGGCAAAACCTTCCTGGCCGTGTTCGCGGATGTAGCTGTCGGGGTCGTGTTCGGCCGGCAAAAACAGGAACTTGACGGTGCGCACGTCGGTGGCAAAGGGCAGGGCGGCGTCCAGCGCCTTGCGCGCGGCACGCCGGCCGGCACTGTCGCCGTCGAAGCTGAAGACCACCGAATCGGTGAAACGGAACAGCTTTTGCACATGGTCGGCCGTGCAGGCCGTGCCCAGGGTGGCCACGGCGTTGGCAAAACCGAGTTGGGCCAGCGCCACCACGTCCATGTAGCCCTCGGTGACCAGCGCGTAGCCGTGTTCGCGCAGGGCGGTGCGCGCCTCGAACAGGCCGTAGAGCTCGCGGCCCTTGCTGAACACCGGGGTTTCGGGCGAGTTCAGGTACTTGGGTTTTTCGTCGCCCAGCACACGCCCGCCGAAACCGATGCATTCGCCCTTG
>Ga0207973_100537_pt1 | contig 10669 bp, 7 predicted proteins | sample LakWasMe82_HOW10_2_FD_183908 | JGI IMG/M metagenome (GOLD analysis project Ga0207973, IMG submission 183908) | Freshwater sediment methanotrophic microbial communities from Lake Washington under simulated oxygen tension - Sediment Metagenome... | ecosystem: Environmental > Aquatic > Freshwater >... | reverse complement strand
GCGGTCAGTCTTTTTCTACCTTAGATGCAGCTTGTACTTTTGCTTTTCCTGGGGGCGCTTATATTTACCAGTCCAGCACAATGCCGTCCACGTGCAACGTCCTCTATTATGGTAGTCCGACGACGGCCATAATTAGTCGCAATCCCACATGTCCCTACGGCGGCACCGCCAGTGCCGATCAGTGCATAAACGCCCCAGCCTGTACAGCTCCAGCAGTCCGTGATTCAACAGGCGAATGTAAGTTACCTCCTACCTGCCAAACTAACCCGACGACAACAACGTCAGGCGCTACACAAACTATGTCTTGGGAAACCCTAAACGCGAGTTCGGATGGGTGTGACCCCCATTCCTTGAATTGCGACTACCCACTTGTTGCAAATGCAACGACAAAGCAATGTGATCTATCGTGTCCAGACGGCTCAACAGTAGACGTATCAGCTGGCGCACAATGTCCGCCGCCTTCATGCCCAAACACCGTTAACGGTAGCATGATAACCAAGCAAACTTTTAACACCGTTACTCAGCAATGTGTCAACTCCGATATAGTCCATTGTGATGGGCAATTACAGATACCAGATGCGGATTCAGGAACTTGCTTACCAAAACCTGGCGCAAAGGATTGTGGTAATGGCATTGTTGTCATCGCTCCAGTTGCATGCAGTTCTGAGCCTGATCATTCGCAGGATATAACCTGTCCTGACGGCACAATAATTTCACCGCCTCGTGTATGTGCTCCCATACCTCCAGACCCTAAAGATTGCCCTGGTGGTGCCTCAGCCGTTGAAACTACCGGATACGTCAACGGTGTGCCGACCTGCATCATGAAAGACAACACCACAACAGCGGCTTCAGAAAGTAGTCAGTCACCGTCCGACGACCAATATAACCCTCAGAGTTATAAAGCCGGTGTAGCTTGTAACACCTCCTATTCTTATCCTTGTGACCCTAAGCTTCCTGTAGTCACTGCTCCGGGAGCTACAGGCATAGAAAAATGCGGTCCTGGGACATTCTTCACGTGTGCGGATGTTCATAACAAACCGGTTGTTCCTGATCTTCATCCAAAAGCACCAGCCACAACTACAGCCGCGGTGACGGGTACTAGCACCAGCACCACAACCATAACGCACAGTGATGGTTCAACGTCCACGCAAACATCGGTGACTAATAACACCGGGACGACCACCACGACCTCGGGCGGTTCCACTGCTGGATTGGCTACAGAAGACACGGCTCGTGAGATTGCTAGCCGCCTAAGTGGTAAAGCAAAAGGCACTGGCGCTTCTACAGGTGCCGGAATGGGTACTTTTACAGGTCGTGGAAAAAATACAAATCCAAACCTAGGCAAATGGTACGAGGCCACAACAGACACTTATGAAGGAGTTTTTCAAACGAACGTTAATAGCGTAAAGGATTCGCCATTGATGGGCTTTAGCCAGAAAATCTTTAACGTGTCTATTCCTGGTGGTGCCTGTCCTATCTGGACGATTCCGGCAGTTATGAACATGCAAGCTATCCCCGTTTCGCCTTTGTGTAATGAATTTATGGACGGTATTTTCCCGATGATTAGCGCACTTGTTCAAGCCTCTGCGGTGTTTATGGTTTTTAGAATTATTATTTCTGGCTTTAAGTCATAGGAGGATATATGCAGGGCGTCATCGACACAATATCGAATTATTACGACAAGTTTATATTCTTTTTCATTGACGCTTTTGCATCGGTGAAAAGCTTTTTTACGGCAATCTTAGACACCATTGAAAACTACTATGATGCGGTTCGTACCTTTATCACTAATGGTTTTGAATCGTTACGTTTATGGGTTGCCGATGTTCCAATTTGGCTCCTAAAAAAAGGATTTGAGGCACTTTTGTGGGTTTTGAATTGGGCGGCTGAAAGTTGTTCTTATTGCCTTGGCGGGGCATCTCATGCGGGCGAACTGGCGGATAAATTCCAATGGGCGTGGAACACGATAGCAACTTATTCGCCGGGGCTTATTTATGTTGTTAACCGCTGTGGCGTTCCTGAGGCATTTAAAATATTAGTGTGCGGCATGGGCATTTGGGCGGTTGTTAAAACAATTATGATAATTAAAGGCATATTATGATTATCTTCCACGAAGGCCTTCCGGGGTCAGGCAAAAGCTACGAAGCGGCCATAAACCAAATAATCCCCGCCCTCCAAAAAGGCCGCATGGTTTATGCTTATATCGAAGGTCTCAATCATGAAAAATTTGCAGAAGTAACAGGTTTCCCTTTACCTGTAATAAAAAACTTACTGCGTCAATTGACGAAAGAGCAGGTGAAAGATGTTCAAGTACATGTTGCGAACGACTCTCTGGTTATCCTTGATGAGCTGCAAGATTTTTTTCCGGCTGGCAAAGCGACTCTTGATGCGGGCATAACAGAATTCGTTACTCAGCATCGGCATCGCGGCATAGACATAGTCTGCATGGGCCAAGACTCAAGGGATTGTCACATGTTATGGAAGCGGCGCATAGATACATTAATCCGTTTCGTGAAACGTGATGCCGTTGGTCAACCGGATGCATATACCTGGACAACCTATAAACAGCAGACAGGCAAATTTGTTCAGCTGCGTTCCGGCAAAGGCACATATGATAAAAAATATTTTGGTCTTTATGCTTCGCACACTGAAGGCGTCGAATCGATAGATGCTCATAAAGACGACAGGACAAACGTTTTTAAGTCGGCCGCTTTTACATTCTATATCCCCTTGTTTTTGGTTGCGTTTTGTTTCGCTATTTATTATTTGTACGGCTTCTTGTCCGGACGAAACTCACCGGTCAAAGTCGCACCGGCACCAGTAGCAGAAATACGACAATCTTCTCCTGCAAAGAATCAACCCACTAAGGAACCGGCTCCTCAGCCTGAGCCCAAACCTAAGTCGGGGCCGCCTATGGACGCTGATTATTTGGAAAAGTACTTAACCGACTATAGGCCGCGTCTGGTGGCTCTTGTTGAGTCGCCGAAAAAAAACAAAATGGTCGCTCAGATAGAATTTATTGATACGTCCAATAAAGTCTTTGAAAGTTTGAACATACCTCAGATTGTTGCTTTTGGATACATCGTCGAGCGTAAACCCTATGGTCTCCTACTGCGCAAGGGCGACAAACGTTATCCGGTTACAGCCTTTCCTATAGAAAGAAGCGAAGGCGTAACACGTCATCCTGTGAACAGTAACTTTGTTTCTCGCTGACATGAATGCCATTACACACGCAAGATAGATAAAAGCGGGGGGAGGTGCGAATTCGTCCTCTTATCGAGACATCATTTTAGATAACCTTGACCTTATTCGTGTCATGGGCTTGAGGTGTGGATGCGCCTAAAGTGATTATAGGTTTAAACCAATGTATATAGGCGCATTCGCACCTCCCCCCGCTTTTATCGGTTAATTTCGGAACGTTTTGAAATTGAGTAACAGAAAGATTTTTAAAGTCGATAGAGAGTTTAAGAAGCGCGTCTTGCGGTGAGTGAAGATTGATCGATTGAATGAGTGATTGAGGTTAGTTATTAGACGCGGCACCGGGGGAGGGGGTGTATCTGACTGAGCATTCACGGCGGCCAAAAATTTTAAAGTTTAGGGTGAAGTTTTTTGCCTGTTTGAGGTTGGGACAAGCGAGTTGCAAAAAATTTCCGGGTTCCCTGGGCTTTAAAATTTTTGAATAGGCGACGTGGCGAAGGAACGGTACACCCCCTCCCCCGGTGCCGCGCTAATAACTCCGATTGAGCGAGTGATTGAGGGAATGATGAACGAACGGCAAGACGCGCGTAATCTAGTTTTCCTTCCCATTGATGAAGCTGGTAACGACTGACTAAACAGCGGTCGCAAAAAATTAAAAGTACCAAAAAGGCTGTTACGCCCCTGTATCACGTAACAGATAACAACAACACGAAGCCCATTAGAGCCGATAACATGAATTTAAACCAACGCTTTTCTCTTGAATCCCTTGCTCTTGGTTCTGACGAAGATCAGAACGGTTTATTGTTTGCTGCTAACGCTAATATTACTGATCTTTCAAGCGTCAATATTGTTGGTGCCTCGGTGGATACAGTAAGACAGCTGTTTCATGGTGTACCCAAAGCTTCTTTCATTACTAAGCTTGAGCAACATGTTGAAAACAAAGACGAATACATCCGGTTAACCGCAAATGACCTGGTTAATGATGACCGTTGGCATTTTTCACGGATGGGCAAAACAGGCGGTTATCGCTATAAGATGCAAAACAACGCTGTTGGCTTAGTTATCCTGTTTGGTAGCTGGTACGGCAAAATGGATAGCGAAGGCTCTCATCTTAAAGTTGAATTGTCGCCGCACTTCATATCCCAGCGCACAACCGCCCAAATATGGGAATACCTTCATGGCGAATTTGTTGGCTTGTCTCGTATTTTCTTAGAAGAACCATTAGCCAAGGGAGTTGCCGTGCATCTTGCTTGTGATTATCAAGGCTTTAACCTGCCGGTTGATTTTATTCAGAATTTTATTACAAGCTCTCGGACAGTTAGAGTTTTTGACGGTATTGCTTCTCTGGATTTATCAGATTTTTGTGATGCTATTGCTAGTTACGGGGCGAGTGACCAGGGAAAGAATTATCTGATCGGTAAGCCCTTGGGTATTCAGATGGCAATCTACGACAAAAGCTATGAAATAGTCAAATCCGACAAAGTGGATTATTTCCACGAAGAATGGAATATCTATTCATTAGGCGCTTATGACAATATCCAGCCAGTGCGGCGCATAGAAGCGAGGCTTCACCATACCGTTATCCGTGAAATAGGCTTGGGCCTGGGTATCGAATTCGAAGGCTTTAACCAAGTTGCCGACCACCTAACCGACCTATGGCGCTACGCCTTGGAACGAAACCGGCTAATGATCAATGGGGATGCCCGTGGTTATCTAAACCCATTTTGGCAATTACTAATGCAAGACGTCATCTTCAAAGTCCCTGCTCAAGGTGTCAAAATAACGCGCAAAAAAAAAGAAGCCGTAGACCCTATCGCTAGAAACATCACCTCCGTTATTGGCAACTTAGTGTCAATCATGGCTCGCCGTAATGAATGCACAGTAAGGCACGTAATGCGACAGATTCACCGCTTGCATATATGGCCGGAAATACAAACGTATTACCGGAACCGGGGATTAGATGACGATGATATTCGTGATCAGATTAAACAGGGCTTGGAACGGCGGCGATTAGTGGGTAAAGCGGCATGAGTACTTTTCTTTATAACATTCGATCTGCTTTAATTGTGTGTCTTGTTCTGTTGTATTTCGTTTTTATTTTTTTCTACGTTGTGCCGCTTTTATGGCATCAGTGGTTATAACAATTATCGATTCTTGGTGGAATTCAAGGGTGAGTAACCTTTTTTCTATTGTTCCGTGCTCCGTTTGTCCGGGCCGATCATTGCTTAAAACAGCTTTAATCTGGAATCAAACCGTATTTTGCTCGGCGGAATGCTTGAGAAAGCATGTTGAAACTGTGTGCAAGAATAACGAACCGATAAAACAGCAAGCTCGCGATAAATTTTTTAAACCTGTTTCACGTTTATCTGATACTCAGGCCGTTCAGGCCATTGGTGAAGATAGACATTTTTTAATTTAAACGGAATTAAAACTAATGCAGATTTTTGACATAGATGAAGCTGCCGATTTCCTTAAAATGAACCCCGAAGTTTTGAGGCGAAAGGCGAAACTTGGATTAATTCCTGGCCGTAAGGCTGGAAAACGTTGGATTTTCGTCTGTGAGCATCTAGCCGACTGGGTTTCTGGCCGTTATCCACTTTCTGTAAATGACACCTTGACGGTAGTCGATGATCAACCAAAGGATATTGAACAATGTCAATCTATAAGCGTGGCCAAATTTGGTGGATACAGTTCACCGCACCTGACGGAAGCAAAATACAAAGAACTGCTGCGACTGTAAACCGTCAAGATGCACAGGAACTTCATGATCGGTTAAAAGCCGAAGCTTGGCGTATAAAGCATCTTGGATCTAAACAACGTCGTACTTGGCCAGAGGTTGTTATTCGTTGGTTAACCGAGCATTTGCACAAAAAAAGCATTGAAACCGATAAATTCAAGTTGCGTTGGCTTGATCAGCATTTATCGGGTTTATGCGTACATGAAATTACTCGTGATAAGGTTGACGCTATTCGGGTTTCTAAACTATCCCAAGGCGTTAGCAATAGTACTGTTAATCGCACATTGGAGCTTTTGCGGTCGATACTGAATTGCTGTATCGATTGGGAATGGCTTGATTCAGCTCCTAAAATCAGGTTATTGCCTGAGCCGGTCAAACGCGTTCGTTGGCTTACTCGTGATGAACATGCACGGCTTGTAAGTGAGTTGCCTTTGCATTTGTTGACTATGGTTAATTTTTCCTTGGCTACTGGTTTACGTGAGTCTAATGTTACTGCTTTGTGTTGGTCTCAGGTTGATTTGTCTCGGCGTTGTCTTTGGATTTATGCCGATCAGGCCAAGGGTGGAAAATCTTTTTCGGTTCCGATGAATGATGACGCTATTGCTCTGGTTCGTGAGCAAGTCGGTAAGCATGATGTTTATGTATTTACGTATCAAGGAAATCCGGTTACTCGTGCTAATAATCATGCTTGGAGAAAAGCATTGTCCAGGGCTGGGATTGAAAATTTCCGTTGGCATGATTTACGCCATACTTGGGCGAGTTGGCATGTACAGAATGGTACGCCTTTGCAAGTGCTTATGGAACTCGGTGGTTGGTCGGATATTTCTATGGTTTTGAAGTACGCTCATTTGTCGAGCGTTCATCTTGAACAGTATGCTGAAAACTTGGCGGTCGATGTAGACAGAAATACTACATTTAGAAAAACTAAGGGTTAAAACTATGTGTAACCCTTTGATTTGTATGGTGGCGATAGGTGGACTTGAACCACCGACCCCGGGGTTATGAATCCCGTGCTCTAACCAGCTGAGCTACATCGCCATTTGACAGGTCTTTTAAAGAGCGGGAATTATAAGTACCCGCTCTTGCTTTGTCAAACGTTGAATCTGAAATGCACTACGTCGCCGTCTTTAACGATATAGTCTTTGCCTTCAAGCCGCCATTTACCGGCGTCTTTGGCGCCCTGTTCGCCTTTATAGTCGATGAAATCCTGGTAGGCGATGACTTCGGCGCGAATGAAGCCTTTTTCAAAATCGCTGTGAATGACACCGGCCGCCTGCGGCGCGGTCGCTCCGACCGGAATCGTCCAGGCCCTGACTTCTTTGACGCCCGCAGTGAAATAGGTCGCGAGGTTCAACAGTTTGTATCCGGCTCTTACGACACGGTTCAAACCGGGTTCTTCCAGGCCCAGATCGTCCAGGAATTCTTGCTTTTCTTCCTCGTCCAGTTGGGCTATTTCCGCTTCTATGGCGGCGCAGATCGGCACCACCATCGCGCCTTCTTTTTCGGCCAGCGCTTGCACTTTATCCAGTAATGGGTTGTTTTCAAAGCCGTCGTCCTGAACATTGGCAATGTACATGGCCGGTTTGAGCGTCATCAGGCACAGATCCCTGATCAGGGCTTTTTCGTCCTCGGTTAACGGCAGGGTTCGCGCCGGTTCGCCCGAGTCCAGTTGCTTGAAAACTTTTTCCAGCACGTCTTTTTTTGCCTGTTCGTCTTTGTTGCCGGTTCTGGCCGCTTTGCTCGCGCGCAGCAAGGCTTTTTCAACGGAAGCCATATCGGCCAAGGCCAATTCCGTGTTAATGACTTCGATGTCGGAGAGCGGATCGATTTTTCCGGCGACATGGATGACGTTATCATCCTGAAAGCAGCGTACTACATGGGCAATGGCGTCCGTCTCGCGAATATTGGCTAAAAACTGGTTGCCCAAGCCTTCGCCTTTGGAGGCTCCGGCAACCAGTCCTGCGATGTCTACAAACTCAATGGTGGTTGGCAGCGTACGTTCGGGTTTTACAATTTCCGCCAGCTTGTCCATCCGGGAGTCAGGCACGGGAACTACGCCTACATTGGGGTCGATGGTGCAGAAAGGGTAATTTTCGGCCGCGATTTTTGCACGGGTTAGGGCATTAAATAAGGTCGATTTTCCAACATTGGGTAAACCAACGATTCCACAATACAGCGCCATAGAGTTCTCTGAGATTTTAAATAAGAAGTGAATGCAGCAAGATAACAAGCCGAAATAAAGCGGGGATTATACAAGCTATGGCTTTAATCTAAAAAACTAAAACAAGTCAGCAGTGGGCGGCTTGGACAGGGGACTCGGGTAGTTCTCCGTATTGGTGCGTTATGGCCGTTATGTTTTTTTCTTCATGTTCTTCACGCTGTTCGTGGTAAATAATCGAACAAATGGCTAAACTACAGGCTTGCTCACACGCGAAGATAAATTTTCCATGTTAAAACAAACGTCGCTTTACAATCTGCATCTTGAGCTGGGCGCCAGAATGGTGCCGTTTGCAGGCTATCTTATGCCGGTGCAATACGGCAAAGGTACGTTGCACGAACATCTGCATTGCCGCAGTCATGCAGGTTTTTTCGATATTTCCCATATGGGGCAGTGTCTGATTTTGGGCGATGATGCGGCTTATGAACTTGGGCAATTGATAGCCAGCGATATTTCCGGACTTAAATCCGGCGATCAGAAATACACGGTATTAACCAATAACGAGGGCGGGATTATGGATGACATCATCATTACCCGTATCGACACGGGTTTGATGATTGTTGTCAATGCCGCCTGCAAAGACAAGGATTTTAAGCACCTGTATAGCCATTTAGGAGGACGGTGTTGTTTTAATGAATTGACCGGCCAGGCTTTATTCGCCTTGCAGGGTCCTGCCGCCGCATCGGTCATGGAAAAGTTTTCTGCGCACGCCGCTGAACTGTCCTTTATGCAAGCCTGCGGCACAAATATCAAGGGCATCAAATGCAACATCAGCCGTAGCGGCTATACCGGCGAAGACGGTTTTGAAATCTCGGTAGGCCATCATTATGCGGAGCAACTTGCCCGCCTGTTTCTGGACGAAGACGAGGTAGAACCGATAGGTTTGGCGGCCAGGGATACCTTGCGCCTGGAAGCGGGTCTATGCTTGTACGGCCATGAACTGAATGAGTCGATTACGCCGGTAGAGGCCGATCTCCAGTGGCTGATTAGAAAAACCGATAACCACTTTCCCGGAGCCGAAAAAATTCTGGCTCAGTTGCAAGGCGGACCGGAAAAAATTCGCGTCGGCTTGCTGATCGATAGCAAAATACCGGTGCGGGAAGGCGGTATCATTTGTAGCAGCGAAGGTATCGCCGTGGGCTATGTAACCAGCGGCAGTTTTTCGCCCAGCCTGGAGCGGCCGATTGCTATGGCGCTGCTCGACCCGTATACCGTCGACTTGGGCAGCCCGTTGTACACCACGGTTCGCGAACACCGTATTAGCGTTACGGTGACGCCATTGCCTTTTGTTCCCCATCGTTACCATAGGATAGGGCGAAAAGACCAGATTTCAGCATAGTGGCGGGCCGATCCTGACCTTTGTCCGTCTATTCTTTTCGTGTCTTTCGTTGGACAATGGCTTTTCTCCGAATTCTACTTTTCTAACGCTGAGTGGTTACCCATCATGACTACATCTCGCCCTGGTTTAGCGCAACTGGAAATGCGCGGTAATTTCATCAACCGCCACATCGGCCCCAATCCGCAGCAGACCCAAGATATGCTGGCTGAGCTGGGGGTCAACGAACTGGAAGACATTATCGAGTTGGCCATTCCGGCCAATATCCTCAATCATGAGCCGCTAAAGCTGACCGAAACGGTCAGCGAACGCGCGGTGATCAAGCATCTGCGCAAAATGCGTGAACGCAATAAAGTGTTCACCTCGATGATCGGCATGGGTTATTACGATACGATCATGCCGGCGGTGATTAAGCGCAATGTGCTGGAAAACCCGGCCTGGTACACGGCTTACACGCCTTATCAGGCCGAAGTCAGCCAAGGACGGCTGGAAGCGCTGCTGACATTTCAGCAAGTTATTATCGATTTAACCGGCATGGCGCTCGCCAATGCCTCGCTGCTGGATGAGGCCACCGCGGCGGCGGAAGCGATGACCATGTCGCGGCGCTTGTCCAAAAGCACAGCCAACAGCATAGTCGTGGACCAGGACTGTCATCCGCAAACTATAGCGGTAATCAAGACCCGCGCCCGCTCCCTGGGCTATGAGGTTATCGTTGCCGATCCTTATCGCGATCTGGAGCAATACGATTTTTTTGCGCTGCTGGTGCAATATCCCGGCGGTAACGGCGAAATAAAAGACTTGTCCGCCGTTACCGCCATCGCCCAGGCCAAATCGGCGCTGGTCACGGTCGCTGCGGATTTGCTGGCGCTGGTGCTGCTGAAACCGCCTGCCGAATTCGGCGTCGACATAGTGGTCGGCAACTCCCAGCGATTTGGCGTGCCGATGGGTTACGGCGGGCCTCATGCCGCGTATTTCGCGACCAAGGACGAATATAAGCGCTCGGTTCCCGGCCGTATTATCGGCGTGTCCCAAGACAGTCACGGCCAGCTTGCCTTGCGCATGGCGCTGCAAACCCGCGAGCAGCATATCCGCCGGGACAAGGCCACCAGCAATATCTGCACATCCCAAGTGCTGCTTGCGGTGATCGCCGGATTTTACGCGGTTTATCATGGCGCGGAAG
>Ga0207973_100504_pt1 | contig 11397 bp, 10 predicted proteins | sample LakWasMe82_HOW10_2_FD_183908 | JGI IMG/M metagenome (GOLD analysis project Ga0207973, IMG submission 183908) | Freshwater sediment methanotrophic microbial communities from Lake Washington under simulated oxygen tension - Sediment Metagenome... | ecosystem: Environmental > Aquatic > Freshwater >... | reverse complement strand
GGCCGTGTTCGGCAATGCCAGCATGTGGATGGCCGTGTTTGCCGACATGGATGCAAGCCTACTGGTGGTGTCCAATGGACTGCGCCTGCTGCGCGTTCGCGCTCCGCGTTGAGTTTGTCCGGTTGGCCCTTCGATATACTGCCCGCCATGCGCCGTTGCATCGTCTTTGTCCTCACCCTGTTGGTGCTAGCCCAGTTCTCCTGGGCGACAGCGGCCAGCTATTGCGGGCATGAGGAAACGACACCCAAGCAGCGCACGCATTTCGGTCACCATGCGCACTCGCACGGAGTCGAAGAAACGGCCGGCAAAGCTGCGCTCAAGAGCGTCTTGCTCTCCGCTGACCTCGATCACGGCCATTGCCACCTGAGTCCTGCGGCGCTTGCGCCGAACTATTGCGTGGTCGTTACCGTATCGGGCTGCGCCACGCTTCCAGCGGACCAGCCTTGCCTGGTCGAGTCCTTCGTGCCCGAAGGACTCGAACGCCCCAATTGGCTGCGCGCCTGATTCGGCGCGTCGTTTCTTCCCATGATTGACTAGCTCGCTGACGCGAGCTGACGCCGCGCCGAACCGTCCCCCGTTGTATCAACAACCCGGAGAGTTCGATGCGAAGCCATGTTCAAGGCTTTTTTGCGCCGTTGCTATTGGCGGCGCTATGTTCCCCTACCCTGGCTGCGGATGGCGTGGCCATGCCTACCGCTGCCCCGCGTGCCGCCGATGCAGCCCCGGTCAGTTCGACCATCACGCTGGCCGAGGCGCTTCGCCTGGCCCTGACCCACAACCCCGAACTGGCCAGTGTCCGACTGGAACTGCAGGCGATGGAGGGTGCGGAGCAGCAAGCCGGCGCGCGCCCCAATCCTGAGCTGGGCCTGCTGGTGGAAGACACACGCAGCGCCACGCGCACCACCACCTTGCAATGGTCCCAGCCCATTGAACTGGGCGGCAAACGCTCGGCACGCCTGGCCGCTGCGGCCCGAGCCCGCGAGCAGGCTGGCGTGGCGCTGCAGTCCAAGCAGGCCGAGTTGCGCGCAGCTGTTGCAAGCGCCTTCTTCGAGCTGCTCAGCGCGCAGGAGCAGTCCCGTTTGGTGCAAGCCTCGCTGGATCTCGCACGCCATGCCACCAGCATCGCCGGCAAGCGTCTTCAGGCCGGCAAGGTGCCTCCGCTGGAGCATGCCAAGGCTCAGGTTGCCGAAGCCGGCGTTCGCTCCGAGCTGGCGCAGGCGCAGAGCGATCTGCTGCTGGCGCGGCAGCGCCTGGCTTCCTTTTGGGGGGCCGGCAAGGTCGTTTTCTTTGATCGCGCGGATGGCAATGCCGAAGCGCTGCCGGACATGCCCTCCGACCAGCGCCTGGGCGAGCGGATGACGCAGGCGCCGGCAATCCGCTTGGCCCAGTTGGACATCGCCAGGCGCCAGGCGCTGTCCAGCGGCGAACGCGCCAAGCGCGTCCCTGACCTGACGCTCACGCTGGGTGCCAAGCGCGATGCCGAGCAGGGCCGCACGCAAGCGGTGATGGGGCTGGCTATCCCGCTGCCCATCATGGACAGCAACCAGGGCAACCTGATGGAAGCGCTGCGCCGTGAAGACCAGGCGCGCGAAGCGCTCAGCGCCACCACCTCGCGGCTGCACGCCGAGGTGTCTCAGACGGTGGAGAAGCTGCGCCTGACCCGCCAGCAGGTGCAGATGCTGCGCACCGAGGTGCTGCCCACTGCGCAGTCAGCCTATGACGCCGCGGTGAAGGGCTACGAGCTGGGCAAGTTCGCCTTCCTCGATGTGCTCGATGCCCAGCGCACGCTGTTCCAACTGCGCCAGCAAATCCTGCGCAGCACGGCAGATGCCTGGCGCGCTGCCGCCGAACTCGACCGCTTGCTGGGCCAAGACCCCAGCCAAGCTCGTCAATCTCAGGAGTAAGAACACATGTTGATGGAACCGAAGAACAAGTCCGCCGTGGCCATTGCCGCGGTGTCGATCGTTGGATTGGTGCTTGGCGTGGCCATCCTGCGCAGCGAGACAGCCAAGCCGGCCGGCGATGGACATGGCCATGCCGAGAGTGCCGCGCATGCCGATGACGGCAGGCATGGCGACCAGGACCATCACGCGGAAGCCGCGGCGCCAAGCAAAGGCCCGCACGGCGGCAAGCTGTTCACCAAGGACAACTTCGGCCTTGAGCTGAGCATCTATGAGACCGATGTGGAACCCGAATTCCGCGTCTATCTGTACCGCGATGGCAAGCCGCTTGCGCCGAGCCAGGCCAAGGTCAGGGTGACCTTGGATCGCCTGGGCCGCCAGCCTGAGCTGTTTGCATTTGCTGTCGAAAAAGACTACCTGAAGGGCTCTGCCGTCGTGGAGGAGCCTCACTCCTTCAACGGCACCATCCAAGCGCAGCTTGGCGGCCAAGCGTTCGAGTTCAAGTTTGAACAGGTGGAGGCGCGCGTGCAGGTCAGCGACGAACAGCTCAAACGCAATGGCGTGGAGATTGCGGCGGCCGGGCCGGCACGCATTCGCAGCAGCGTGCAGATGCTCGGCGAGGTCAAGCTGAACCAGGATCGCAGCGTGTTCGTCACGCCTCGTCTGGCCGGTGTCGTCGAAGCGGTGCGCGCCAATGCGGGCGACCGCGTGCGCCAGGGGCAGGTCTTGGCTGTCATCTCCAGCCAGGCCTTGGCCGACCAGCGCAGTGAGCTACTGGCCGCGCAGAAGCGCATGGCCCTGGCCAAGACGACCTATGAGCGCGAGAAGAAGCTCTGGGAAGAGAAGATCACGGCCGAGCAGGACTATCTGAGCGCACGCCAGGCCTTCCAGGAAGCCGAAATTACCTTTGAGAGCGCACGCCAGAAGCTGGCCTCGCTGGGAGCATTGGGTTCAGGCGCCAGCACCTCCACGCAAGGCCTGACCCGCTACGAAATCCGCTCGCCCATTGATGGTGTGGTCACCGACAAGAAGATCAGCGTCGGTGAAGTGTTGAAGGAAGACGCCGCCATCTTCCAGGTGGCCGACCTATCCACCGTGTGGGTGGAGCTGACCGTGCCGGCCAAGGAGGTGAACCGACTCAAGGTGGGCGATGCGGGCATCGTCAGGGCGTCCAGCCTCGAAGCTCAAGCCACCGCCAAGCTCAGCTATGTCGGCGCGCTGGTGGGCGAACAAAGCCGCAACGCGATGGCGCGATTGATCCTGGCCAACCCCAAGGGCCTGTGGCGCCCCGGCCTGTCCGTCACGGTGGACCTGACCTCGGACGAGGTCGAGGTACCGGTGGCTGTATCGGTGGATGCCGTCCAGACCCTGCGTGACCGATCTGTCGTGTTCGGCCGTTATGGCCAGCAGTTCGAGGCCCGACCGCTGGAGCTCGGCCGCAGCGACGGCCGCCATGTGGAGGTGCTCAAAGGCCTGTCCGCTGGCGAGCGCTATGCCGCCAAGAACAGCTATCTCATCAAGGCAGACATCGGTAAGGCCGGTGCAAGCCACGACCACTGAGGAACGAGCCATGAAGCAAATCACTGCCATCTTGCAGCCGCATCGTCTGGAGAAGGTCGAGGAGGCCTTGCATCGCTTGCCGCACCTGCCCGGTTTTACTGTGTTCAAGGCCCAGGGCCATCCTCGTGGTCACGGTGCCGGGCATGCCTATGTCGCCGACGAGTTGGTCCCCGACAGCCATGCGCGCGTGGTCTTGGTGATGTACTGCGCCGACGATCAACTGGCCTCGCTGGTGCAGACCATCGAGCAGGCGGCCCACACGGGCCAGGCGGGCGACGGCGTCATTGCCGTCTCCGAGCTCGTGGACATCGTCCGCATCCGCACCAGCCAACGCGGCGATGCGGCGGTCTGACCCAAGAGATCAGCACCTATGTTTGAAAAAATCATCCGCTTTGCCATTGCCCAGCGATGGCTTGTCCTGCTGTGCGTGCTGGGCATGGCCATCCTGGGCGTGTTCAGCTATCAGCGCCTGCCGATTGACGCGGTGCCTGACATCACCAACGTCCAGGTCCAGGTCAACACCGAGGCGCCAGGCTTCTCGCCGCTGGAGTCCGAGCAGCGCGTCACCTTTCCGATCGAGACGGCCATGGCCGGGCTGCCGAACCTGGAGCAGACGCGCTCTCTGTCGCGCTATGGTCTGTCGCAGGTGACGGTGATCTTCAAGGACGGCACCGACATCTACTTCGCGCGGCAACTGGTCAACGAACGCATCCAGGAAGCCAAGGCCAAGCTGCCCGGTGGCCTGGCGCCCACGCTGGGGCCCATCGCCACCGGCTTGGGCGAAATCTATATGTGGACGGTGGAGACCAAGGAGGGCGCGCTGAAACCCGACGGCACGCCCTACACGCCCACCGACCTGCGCGAAATCCAGGACTGGATCATCAAGCCGCAACTGCGCACCGTGCCCGGTGTGACCGAGATCAACACCATTGGTGGTTATGCTAAGGAGTACCAGGTCGCCCCAAGCCCCGAGAAGCTGGTCTCGCACGGACTCACGCTGCAAGACCTCGTGCAGGCGCTGGAACGCAACAACGGCAATGTCGGCGCCGGCTACATCGAGCGGCGCGGCGAGCAATACCTGATCCGCGCGCCGGGCCAGGTGAACAGCATGGAGGACATTGCCAACGTCGTCATCCGCAGCGCCAACGGCAGCCCGGTGCGCATCCGGGATGTGGCCGAGGTGGAAATCGGGCGTGAGCTTCGCACCGGTGCTGCCACCGAGAACGGCCGCGAGGTGGTGCTGGGTACCGTCTTCATGCTGCTTGGCGAGAACAGCCGCGTGGTCTCGCAAGCGGTGGACAAGAAGCTGAAGGACATCAGCCGCAGCCTGCCCCAGGGCGTGATCGCGCAGACGGTGTACGACCGCACCATCCTGATCGACAAGGCGATTGCCACCGTCAAGAAGAATCTGCTGGAAGGCGCCGCCCTGGTGATTGCCATCCTGTTCCTCTTCCTCGGCAATATCCGCGCAGCGCTCATCACGGCGGCGGTGATCCCGCTGGCCATGCTGTTCACCTTCACCGGCATGGTGGCCAACAAGGTCAGCGCCAACCTGATGAGCCTGGGCGCGCTGGACTTCGGCATCATCATCGACGGGGCGGTCGTGATCGTGGAGAACTGCGTGCGCCGGTTGGCCCATGCACAAGCAGTAGCGGGGCGACCGCTGACGCGCGACGAGCGCTTCCACGAGGTCTTTGCCGCCGCCCGCGAGGCACGGCGTCCGCTGCTCTACGGGCAGCTCATCATCATGGTGGTCTATCTGCCCATCTTTGCCCTTACCGGGGTGGAAGGAAAGATGTTCCATCCGATGGCCTTCACCGTCGTGGCGGCCCTGGTCGGCGCGATGATCCTGTCCCTCACCTTCATTCCCGCCGCAGTGGCTCTGCTGATCGGCAAGAACGTGGGCGAGAAGGAAAACCGCTTGATGGCTTGGGCCAAGCGCGGCTATGCACCGATGTTGGACTGGGCCTTGCTGAATAGGCAGCTGGTGCTGACCATCGCCGCGGTGTCGGTGATCCTGAGCGGCCTGCTTACCACCCGCTTGGGGCAAGAGTTCATCCCCAGCCTCAGCGAGGGCGACGTCGCCCTGCACGCACTGCGCATTCCGGGCACCAGCCTCACCCAATCCATCGAGATGCAGATCGAGCTGGAGCGCGTCATCAAGGGGTTCCCGGAGGTCGATCGCGTGTTCGCCAAGATCGGCACCCCGGAAATCGCTACCGATCCGATGCCCCCGAACGTGGCGGACAACTTCGTGATGCTCAGGCCGCGGTCCGAATGGCCCGATCCAACGCGCAGCCAGGACTCCCTCGTGGCCGCCCTGCAAGAGGCGGTGGCCAGGGTCCCGGGCAACAACTACGAGTTCACCCAACCGATCCAGATGCGCTTCAATGAGCTGATCTCGGGCGTGCGCAGCGATGTGGCAGTGAAGGTCTTCGGTGATGACATGACCGTCATGGACGAGACCGCCGAAGCCATCGCCAAAGTGCTTGAAAGCATCCCGGGCGCGGCCGACGTGAAGGTCGAGCAAACGACGGGCCTGCCCATGCTCACCGTGCAGATCGACAGAGCCAAGCTCGCGCGCCTCGGCCTGAGCATGGCGGAGGTGCAGGACACGGCAGCCATCGCCATTGGCGGCCAGGAGGCCGGCGCGCTGTTCCAGGGCGACCGGCGCTTCGACATCTTGGTGCGTTTGCCGGAATCGGTGCGCAGCGACATCGATGCACTCAAGCGCCTGCCGATCAAGCTGCCTAGCAGCAACGGCCAGGCAGCCTATGCGCAACTCGGCGACGTGGCGAACTTCGAGATCGCCCCTGGGCCGAATCAGGTCAGCCGGGAGAACGGCAAGCGGCGCGTCGTCGTCACGGCCAATGTCCGGGGGCGGGACATCGGCTCCTTCGTGACCGAGGCGCAGGCCCAGCTGGAAGCCAAGGTGAAGATTCCGAGCGGCTACTGGACGAGCTGGGGCGGCACCTTCGAGCAGCTGCAATCTGCGACGGCGCGGCTGCAGATCGTCGTGCCCGTGGCGCTGGGCCTCGTGTTCGTGCTGCTGTTCGCGATGTTCGGCAACGTGAAAGACGGCCTGCTGGTGTTCACCGGCGTGCCGTTCGCGCTGACGGGCGGCATCGTGGCGCTGTGGCTGCGGGACATTCCGCTGTCTATCTCGGCTGGCGTGGGCTTCATCGCCCTCTCGGGGGTGGCGGTGCTCAACGGTCTGGTGATGATTGCCTACATCCGCTCCTTGCAGGAGGACGGCATGCCGCTGGACGCTGCGGTGCGGGAGGGGGCGCTGACGCGGCTGCGGCCGGTGCTGATGACGGCGCTGGTGGCCTCGCTGGGCTTTGTGCCGATGGCTGTTGCGACCGGCACCGGCGCCGAGGTACAGCGCCCACTGGCGACCGTGGTGATCGGCGGCATCCTGTCGTCCACCGCGCTGACCCTGCTGGTCTTGCCGGTGCTGTACCGATGGGCCCATGCCAAGAGGAACAGCCGTGTGTGGAGCGTCTTCGGACGTGGCTTGCCGCAAAACACGGAGGCGCCGCGCTGAATTGACGCACGCGCGAGCGGCGCTTGCTCAGCTTGGCGAGCGCCGCATTTCATTCGATATGAAGAGGGACCTGTATGCAAGCCGAACGAGTTATTTCACTTGCTCTTGCCACCACGATGGCGCTGTTGGCTGGATGCGCGGCGATACCAGCGCCCCCGGTTCCGGACGACAGCTACTGCCAGACCGTGATGAAACCACGCAGCAAGGTCTGCATCTTGGGCGGCATTCCACCGGCCTCGCTGGCCAAAGACGCCGTCGCCCTTGACGGCGCCGCGGGTGCGTTCACCGTGTATATCGTACGAAACAACTGGGCCGATCCCGTCGAGTTGGCCGAACTGCGTTCGCCGGTCGGGCCTGCTGTCAAAACCCTGCCGAGAACATTTGCGAGGCTCAAGCTGCCTCCCGGTCAACAAGTGATCAGTCTTGGTTGGGCAACGGGTGCAACCCAAACTGTTGTCGAGGGCGGGGCGGGCGAGGTGCACTATCTGCAGTTGAAGGGGTGGGCGTTTTGGAGCGAGCGCAATTTCAGCTTCAACAAGATCGACAGAGCGACAGCCCTCCAGCTCACGCGGGACTCCAAATTCGTGGGTGATGGCGCGAGCCGGTGAGCTAGCTAAGCGCGAATCGAGCGCCGCGGCCTGCGGCCGACGGGGGAAGCGGCACCGTTTCCGTGAACTGCGCCTTGTCCGCGGGACGTGACGTTCTTCAAGCCGTCCAAGATTCCGCATTCGGCCGCTGCGCCATCGCACTGCTTGCGCAGCGCCTTGAGTTCCTGCTGCAGGTGTTTCAACTCGCGGATGCGCCTGGCCACATGCTCGATGTGCTCGTCCAGCACGTTGTTGACGGCATGACAGTTGTCGCGCGGCGCGTCCTGAAAGCGAAGCAGTGCACGAATCTCATCAAGTGTCATGTCCAGCGAACGGCAATGGCGGATGAAGGCCAGGCGCTCCAGATGCTCGGGTTTGTAGAGTCGATAGTTGCCCTTGCTACGCGGCGGCTCCCCGAGCAAACCCTCGCGCTCATAGAAACGGATGGTCTCAGCCTGGGTCTGGGTGACTCTTGCGAGTTCGCCGATCTTCATGGACAACTCCTTTCATGAACGCCAATTGTGTCCCGTCGGAGCTATAGCTACTTCAGGCTTCATGTCACGCCTCTCGCGAGCAGATGTCGTTTCCGCCTTTGGCCTCTGGATTCTTCGGAGTCCAGCGTACTGAACGCACTGAAGTACGGTGAAGGCGAAGCAAACCTGCGCTTCGGCTACGTTACTGCACCGCAGGCATCGGCGTCGGCCCGCCCGCGGGTCATAGATAGGCCGGCGGGCGAGTGTCCAACTAGTTGCGCGGTCCGTGACTGGCAAGCTGTGCGGCGCGTCAATGCGTGGCGACGGGTTCCCCAGAAGACCTGACCTGACGCCTTAGAGGCCTTCTCTGCCAACGTGGGGCCGCGCATCAGGAGCCTCCAGCTGCGGCGGAACTTGCGCTGCGATATCCCAGAATGGAGGCCGCTAGCAGTCCGACAGCGCCTCCTGTGATCGCCATGTCGGCGATGTTGAACGCCGGCCAGTGCATGCCGCGCAAGTGAAGGTCGAGGTAGTCGATCACCTGCCCGCGCGCGGCCCTATCGAGGGCATTGCCCAGCGCCCCACCAAGGATCAAGCTGTAAGCGAGGGCTTCGAGGCGGCGCACCGGCTTGGCCAGCATCCAGGCCAACCATATCGATGCTCCCAACGCGATCGCCAGGAAGAACCAGCGCTGCCAACCGCCGGCGCCTGCCAGGAAGCTGAAAGCCGCGCCCGGGTTCAGAACATGGACCAGATTGAAGAACATCGTCACCTCAATTGACCAACCCAGCGGTGTGGTCAGAACGATGAAGGTCTTGGCGGCTTGGTCGATGGCAAGCACGATGAACGCCATGGAGTACCAACGGGCTTTGCGATTCGGATCTGTCATTGTCTTCTTCAAGTTCGCAGGCCGCGGTGCCTGGCGCCGCAGTGGGCGGTGGCCGCGACGGCTTGGATGCACGCAAGGTTGCGCGATTGGCCAACAGTCGGCATCGCCCCAGCCAGCAACTCCAACGCCTCCACATGGCCATCGCCGAGTGGTCCGGTCACTTGGTCTGCGGCGCCCAGCACCACGGAGGAGCCAGCGCTCATTGCCTATGCCCGGAGACAGAGAATCTGCCGTCCACCCATCGCGCCAACGGGTTGGCTGCCAGGAAGCACGCCCAACCCAAGGCGAAACCAGCCAATACGTCCGCCGGGAAATGCGCTCCAAGGGCAACACGCGACCAACCGACACTCGCCATGAACGTGAGCAGCGCGACCCTTGCAGGCCAGCCGAAGAGAGGCCAGACCGCCGCCACAAGCACGGCCACATACGTCGCGTGCCCGCTGGGCAGCGTGTAGAGGCTGTCAGGCGTGCCCACGACACGGAATGCCGTTTCTTCCAGCGCCGTTGATGGCCGAGGGAAGGCGAAGGCCGCTTTGGCGGCAGCTCCGACCGACAGGGCGAGCAAGAGGCCGACCACAAACCTGCTTAAGGCCATCTTGACCCGCATAGCCTCGCCGCTGGACAGGCTGCGACTCCACAGCAGGAGCGTCGCAGCGACAGCAGGTGCACCCCAATAGCTGCCCAGCCATGTCAGCGACTCAGCCAGCCAGAGCCAAGCGTCGGGCACGGCGCGATTGATGGACAGGAAGAGGTCCACGTTGGCGCCACCCCAGTCGTACAGCCAGTGCCTGGACCAGTCGCCCGCGGAAGCCAGTGTCTGCATGCTGCTCAAGCCACCTTGGCCTTGAGCAGCCTGAGGCCATTAAAGACCACCAACAGGCTGGCCCCCATGTCGGCGAACACAGCCATCCACAGCGTGGACATCCCCATCACGGCAAGCGTCATGAACACGGCCTTGATCCCCAGCGCCACGACAATGTTCTGCCTCAGGATCGCGCTGGTCTTCCGACTGAGGCGGATGAACTCGGGAATCTTGCGCAGGTCGTCATCCATCAGGGCGACATCGGCGGTTTCGATTGCGGTGTCGGTGCCGGCCGCGCCCATGGCAAAGCCAATGCTGGATTTGGCCAGCGCGGGCGCGTCGTTGATGCCATCGCCGACCATGCCCACCATGCCGTGCGCGGCCAGCTCAGCCTCCATGGCCGCGAGCTTGTCTTCCGGCAACAGGCTGCCTCGGGCATCGTCGATGCCGACGTTCCTGGCAATTACATTCGCGGTCTGCTGATTGTCGCCGGTAAGCATCACCGTGCGCACGCCCAGGTCGTGCAACTCACTGATGGCCTGCCGGCTGGTCTCGCGCACCGTGTCCGCGACGCCGATCACGGCGAGGGCTGCCGACGGGCTGGCGATCGCGATCGCGGTCTTGCCTTCGGCCTCAAGTTTCTTCAGCACTGCCTCGGCGGCTTCGCTGCCGACGCCCAGTTCCTGCAGCAACCGGTGGTTGCCAAGGTAATACCACTGGCCGCCGATGCGGCCCTTGACGCCCCGGCCCGTGATGGCCTCGAAGTCGTCGACTTCGGCGAGGCCTTGGCCGAGCCCCTCTTTCCAATGGGTGGCCACCGCGCCAGAGACCGGGTGGTCGGAACGCGTCGCCAGGCTCGCGGCCAGTTGCAAGGCATCGTGCCCTTCCGTGCCGAGGGTCACAACATCGGTCACAACGGGCTTGCCCTGAGTGATCGTTCCGGTTTTGTCCAGGGCCAGCGCCTTGAGCTGGCGGCCCTGTTCGAGGTAAGCGCCGCCTTTGATAAGGATCCCCCGGCGCGCCGCGGCGGCCAAGCCGCTGACCACAGTCACGGGCGTTGAGATGACCAGGGCGCACGGACAAGCGATCACCAACAGCACCAAGGCCTTGTAGATCCAGGCCATCCAGGCTGCTCCGAAGAGCAGCGGAGGCACCAGCATGACCGTCAGCGCCACGGCGAAGACCGCTGGCGTATAGATGCGTGCGAACTGGTCGACGAAGCGTTGTGTCGGCGCGCGGCTGCCCTGCGCCTCCTCCACGGCCTTGATGATGCGGGCCAAGGTCGAATGCGTGGCTTCGGCAGTAACCTTATAGACAAACGAGCCGGTCTCGTTGATGGTCCCCGCAAACACCGTGTCGCCGACCTGGACCGCCAGCGGCTCGCGTCCGCCCGGGCCACGCTGCAACACGCTGATGGTTTCGCCAGCCATGAAGCCGAGTTCGCTCAGCCGTTGCAACACGCCGGCAAAGGCCTCACCACCCTGGCTGGCCAGACCGGTGATGGTGGTCACCCGGTGAACGGGCAGGTCCACCAGGCAAAGGGTGCCGGGGTCCAGCGCCGGGTCGTGATGAGGGGAGGCGGCAGGAGTCATGAGGTGCAAGGTGGCTGGCGAAGGGAAAGCGGGACCATCCGGAGAT
>Ga0207973_100496_pt1 | contig 11597 bp, 11 predicted proteins | sample LakWasMe82_HOW10_2_FD_183908 | JGI IMG/M metagenome (GOLD analysis project Ga0207973, IMG submission 183908) | Freshwater sediment methanotrophic microbial communities from Lake Washington under simulated oxygen tension - Sediment Metagenome... | ecosystem: Environmental > Aquatic > Freshwater >... | reverse complement strand
CTGCCGCAGCCTGGTGATCCACCCGGCCAGCACCACGCATTTCCGCATGACGGACGAAGCGCTGGCAGGCGCCGGCATCACGCAGGGCACGATACGCCTGTCGATCGGCCTGGAAGATCCGGATGACCTGATTGACGACCTCAAGCGGGCACTCAAAGCTGCGGAGAAAGCAGCATGATCCTCAGCGTCAACGGCCACCAGACCTACTGCTACACCGGCGGCAAGCCTTTCGATGTCGCCAAACCCACGGTGGTGTTCATCCACGGGGTGCTCAACGATCACAGCGTGTGGATTTTGCAAAGCCGCTACCTGGCTCACCATGGCTGGAATGTGCTGGCCGTGGACCTGCCGGGCCACTGCAAAAGCGCGGGCGAGGCGCCCTCGACCGTCGAAGAGGCCGCCGACTTTGTCGCCGCCCTGCTCGATGCCGCCGGCGTGCAGCGCGCCGCGCTGGTTGGCCACAGCTGGGGTTCGCTGATTGCGCTGGAGGCCGCGTCCCGCCTGAAAGAGCGCGTGAGCCACCTCGTGCTGGTGGGCATCGCTTACCCGATGAAGGTCTCCCAAGCCCTGCTCGACGCCGCGCTGGCCGAGCCGATGAAGGCGCTGACCATGATCAATGTGTTTTCGCGCAGCACCCTGGCCGCACCGCCTTCGGCGCTGGGCCCGGGCACCTGGGTCTACGGCGCCAGCATGGCGCTGGGCCGGCGCGTGCTGGCCAGCAACACCCGAGTCAATGTGTTTCACCGCGGCTTCAAGGCCTGCGACAGTTATGCCAATGGCGACAACGCCATCACGCAGGTGACCTGCCCGGTGCTGTTCCTGCTCGGCGCGCAGGACCAGATGACCCAGGCCAAAGCCGCGCAGCCCCTGATTGACAAGGCGAGGGCCGGCGGCAAAACCGTGCAGGTCGCCAGCCTGCCGGTCGGCCACCACCAGATGACCGAGGCGCCAGAAGAGACGCTGTTTGCGATGCGGGATTTCCTGAAAACCCCGTGACCTGAAGGGCAAGGCGCGGCCGCAGTGCAACGCCAGGCGGCCGACGCCCTTTGCGCATATCCGGCGACCCGCCTGAACCCGGCCTGAAACGGGCCGGCGCTGCGGCTGTCAGCGTGCCAAAATCGCCGCATGACCGACGCCACACCCTTCGCCATCACCCCGCCCCTGTCGCCCGAACGTGTGCGGGAGATTGCCGCCCGCTTCGACCTGCGCGCCCTGCCCGCCGACTTCTACGCCAACCCCTACCCGGTCTACGCCCTGCTGCGCGAGACCGCGCCGGTGCGGCGCATGCCCGACGGCTCGTATTTCCTCACGCGTTACGCCGACCTGGTGGCGGTCTACCGCGACGCGCAGACCTTCAGTTCGGACAAGAAAGTGGAGTTCACCCCCAAGTACGGCGCGGGCGCACCGCTGCTCGAGCACCACACGACAAGCCTGGTGTTCAATGACCCGCCGCTGCACACACGGGTGCGCAAGCTCATCATGGGCGCCCTCACGCGGCGGGCCATTGCCGACATGGAGCCGGGGCTGGTCACGCTGGTGGACGGCCTGCTCGATGCCATCGAGGCCAGGGGCGGCGGCGACCTGATCGAGGACTTTGCCTCGGCGATTCCGGTAGAGATCATCGGCAACCTGCTGGGCGTGCCGCACGCCGACCGCGCACCGCTGCGCGGCTGGTCGCTGGCGATTTTGGGCGCGCTTGAACCCAAGCTGACGCCGGGCCAGGAAGCGCTGGGCAACCAGAGCGTCAGCGAGTTCGCGACCTACCTGCAGACCCTGGTGGCCGAGCGGCGCCGCCACCCCGGCGACCCGGAGCACGATGTGCTGACGCGCCTGATCCAGGGCGAGGAGGCCGGAGAAAAACTGAGCGAAACCGAGTTGCTGCAAAACTGCGTTTTCATTCTCAATGCCGGCCACGAAACCACCACCAACCTGATCGGCAACGCCCTGGTCGCCCTGCAGGAGTGGCCCGCGGCGAGGGCGCATTTGTTATCAAAAGTGAAGCTGCCAGCGCCAGATTCAAAAGGGCCAGAGGCTGATTTGACTGTTGAAATTGACGAGTTCCTGCGTTTCGAGTCGTCCAACCAGCTGGGCAACCGCCGCGCGCTCAAGGCCTGCCAGGTCGGCGGCGTGGACCTGCCCGAAGGCGCGCTGCTCACGCTGTGCATAGGCGCGGCGAACCGCGACCCGGCGCAATTCGACCACCCCGAACAGCTGGACCTGACGCGCGAAAACAACCGCCACCTGGCCTTTGGTTTTGGCATCCACCAGTGCGCCGGCCTGAGCCTGGCGCGGCTCGAAGGCCGCATCGCCGTCGGGCGCTTTTTGCGGCGCTTCCCCGGCTACCGGCTGACCGCCACGCCGACCCGCGGCGGACGAGCCCGTTTCAGGGGGTTTTTGAACGCCCCGTTTGAGGTTGGTTCAGCCTGAGCTGATCTGCTGGTGCAGCGTTTGCACCAAGGCGTTCAGAGCCGGATCGGCCGCAGTGACCACGGCGCTGTCCTTGTCCAGCGCCCCCAACAGGCGCGACAGCGTGCCGGCATGGGGCAGCAAGGGGCCGGCGAACCGGAGTCTGGCGCCATCGGCAATCAGCAACGTGGGGAAAGTTTCAATGTCCAGCTCGCCAACCAGCGCCGCGTGATCCTCATCTTCAATATCGAGCCAGATGAAGGATGTGCCCGGGTGCTCCGCAGCCACCTGGTCGAAAACTGGCCGGTAATCGCGGCAGGTGCCGCACCAGTCGGCACACAGGCACACGACCCAGCGCCTGGCAGCATCATTCGGGGAACGGGAGTTGAACACATCAGGCATAGCTGCTATTGTGCTTGGAAAAGTGGCGATCATCGCCCCACAACAATGCCCGGAGACAAGCCATGGACACCGCCCCCTCCAGCACGCGCCCAGCAGCGGCAGACGCCAAAGCCTTCAAGCGCTTTGCCGAGTTCTACCCCTTCTACCTGAGCGAGCACAGCAACCGCACCTGCCGCCGCCTGCACTTCGCGGGCTCCAGCCTCTCGCTGCTGTGCCTGGCCGCACTGGTCGCAACACGCAACCCGTGGTGGCTGCTGGCCGGCCTGCTGTGCGGCTACGGCTTTGCCTGGGTCGGCCACTTCGTGTTTGAAAAGAACAAACCTGCCTCCTTCAAGCGCCCGCTCTACAGCTTCATGGGTGACTGGGTCATGTACATGGACATCTGGACCGGCAAGGTCAAGCTCTGAGCCACCTCCGGCCAGGCGAGAAAGCAAAACTCGCCACCCCGCCCCGTCTGCGGGAAAACTATTAGTGTGCTAACAAAACCACGTGTCAGAATAAAAACTGCATGGGCTGGTCAGCCCGCCCCTGCCTACAAGGAGACAACCATGATGATTTTCAAACCCCGCTTTTACGCATTGCTTGCAGGCCTTGCGCTGTCCTTCGGCGCTGGCGCGCAAAACATCTCCATCGCCACCGGCGGCACCGGTGGTGTGTACTACCCCATGGGCGGGGGCATGGCGGCCGTGCTGTCCAAACATGTGCCTGGCATGCAGGCCACGGCCGAAGTCACGGGCGGCTCGGTCGACAACCTCAAGCTGATCGCCAGCGGCAAACCGTATATCGGCTTCAGCATGACCGATGCGGGGCTTGATGCCTACCGCGGCGAAGACAAGTTCAAGGGCAACAAGGTGCCCCTCAAGACCCTGATGGTGCTGTACCCGAACCGCATGCATGTGGTCAGCGTCGAGGGCCGGGGCATCGCCAAAATAGCCGACCTCAAGGGCAAACGCGTGTCCACCGGTTCGCCCGGCAGCGCCACCGAGGTGATGGCGTTTCGCGTGATCGAAGCCGCCGGCCTGGACAAGGACCGCGACATCAAGCGCGAACGCCTCAGCGTTGCCGAATCGGTCAATGCCGTCAAGGACGGCAAGATCGACGCCTTCTTCTGGGTCGGCGGACTGCCCACCGCCGGCGTGACCGACCTGGCCAATACACCCGGCACCAAGCTCAAGATGATTGACCATGCCGAGGTGGTGCCTGCGATGAACAGGAAGTACGGCAACCTGTACGTCGAGGACGTGATCCCCAAGGAGGTCTACCGGGGCATGGACACCGACAACAAGCAGGCCACCGTGATGAACATTCTGGTCGCCCACGAGAACATGGACGACAAGACCGCCTACAACATCGTCAAGACGATTTTCGACAAGCGCGACGACCTGATTGCCGTGCACAAGGAAGCGGCCAACTTCAAGCTCGAGAACCAGAAGACAAGCGCCACGCCGATTCCGTTTCACCCTGGCGCGGTGAAATACTTTGCCGAAAAAGGCATCAAGCTCAACTGAGCCTTGCGCCAACCGACCCCCGCCTCACCGCGGGGGTTTTGCTTTCTGCCTCTCGCTCCGCAAGCTCCCCCCTAGGAAGACACCCACCGCATGAGCCAACCCATCACAACGGATACGCCGGAGATCGTCGTCAGCGAGTCAGCGCGCCTGAAGGCCGAGGAATTCATCGAGGCCGAGGAAGGCGCGGCCAACAAGCTCAAGGGCTGGCTGGCTGTTTTCGTCACGCTGACGGCTTTTGTCATGTCGGTATTCCATCTCTACACCGCCTACGCCATTGTTCCCACGCAAACCCTGCGCCCGGTGCATGTCGGCTTCGTGCTGTTCCTGTGCTTTCTGGTGTTCCCCGTCGCCAGCCGCTTCCGGCACCGCATCATGTGGTGGGACTGGATCGCCGCGGCCCTGTCGATCGCCATCGTGGTCTACCTGATCCTGGGTGGCGACGACTTCACCGACCGCAACACCTCGCCCGAGCCCTGGGATATCGTTTTCGGCATCGGGCTGATCGTGCTGGTGCTCGAAGCCATGCGGCGCACCAACGGCTGGATCATGCCGGTCATCACGTCCGCCTTCCTCCTCTACGCCCTGTTCGGCCCCTGGCTGCCCGCCCCCTGGACGCACAAGGGCTACGAAGTCGGCCGCCTGATCGGCGTGATGTACATGACGCTGGAAGGCATCTACGGCGTGGCGGTCGATGTGTCGTCCTCGCTGATCATCCTGTTCACGATTTTCGGTGCCTTCCTGCAGTACTCGGGAGCGGGCAAGTTCTACATCGATTTTTCGTTTGCCGCGATGGGCGGCAAACCGACCGGCGCGGGCCGCACCGTGGTGTTGGCCTCGTTTCTGCTGGGCGGGCCGTCCGGCTCGGGCGTCGCCACCACCGTGACGCTGGGGGCCGTGGCCTACCCCATGCTCGCCAAGGCGGGTTACGAAAGAAATGCCGCCGGCGGACTGCTGGCCGCGGGCGGGCTGGGCGCCATCATCTCGCCGCCGGTGCTGGGCGCCGCGGCCTTCCTGATCGCCGAGTTCCTGAAGATCTCCTACCTTGATGTGCTGCTGATGGCAGTGATTCCAACTTTTCTTTTCTACCTGGCGCTGTTCCTGATGGTGGAAATCGATGCCCGCAAATATGGCATGGGCAAAACGGCCTTCGCCAAGGCGGACTCCGTCTGGAACCTGACCAAAAAATACTGGTTCCACTTTCTGTCCCTGGTTTCCATCGTCGCTTTCATGATGTGGGGCTTCTCGCCGGTGCTCTCGGTGTTCTGGGCCACGGTGGTGTCCTTCCTCACCAGCTTTCTGCGCCGCGACACGGCCCTGTTTTCCTACGACCTGTTTCAGGGCAAGGGCTCGCTCGGCAAAAACCTGTTCCAGTCGCCTTTCGTGAAAGCCATGGAAGGCGGCTCGATAGGCGTTCTCAATGTCGCGGCCACCTGCGCCGGCGCGGGCATCATCGTCGGCGTGGTCACGCTCACCGGCCTGGGCCTGAAGTTCAGTTCCATCGTGATCGACTACGCGGGCGGCTCCCTGCTGCTGACCGCGCTGTACACCTCGCTGGTAGTGTGGATCGTTGGCCTGGCCGTGCCCGTCACGGCGTCTTACATCATCTGCGCGGTGATTGCGGCGCCGGCCTTGATCAAGCTCGGCGTGCCCGATTTCGCCGCGCACATGTTCATCTTCTATTACGCGGTGCTGTCCGAAGTGTCGCCACCCACCGCGCTGTCGCCCTTTGCCGCGGCCGCCATCACCGGCGGCGACCCCTACAAGACCACGCTGCAATGCTGGAAGTACACCGTGCCGGCCTTCCTGGTGCCCTTCATGTTCGTGCTCGCGCCCGAAGGCCAGGGTCTGCTGCTGATGGGTTCGAGCAAGGCGCTCGCCACGGCCAACTGGTGGTCCATCGCGGAGGTCACGCTCACCGCCGCCATCGGCATCGCTGCGCTGGCCGGCGGTTTTCAGGGCTGGGCCCTGAAGCGCACCACGCTGCCGGAGCGCTGGATGCTGATCGTCGCCGGCTTTGCCCTGGTCTACCCCAGCGCCGTGGCCGATGTGATCGGCTTCGGGCTGGTGATCGCCGTGCTGGCCATGCAATACTTCCGCAGGCAGTTGCAGCCGGCCTGAGCCGATGGCTGTGCCTCCTCCCCCGTCGCGGAAACAAGACCTCATTTCTGGAGCTGGTTGTGAAGAAACTTGATGCCTGCGCCACAGGCGTTTACCTGATTGCCGTCACCCCCTTCACCGACAGCGGTGCGCTGGACCTGGCCAGCACCGACCGCATGGTCGATTTCTGCCTGGACCAGGGCGTGACCGGCCTGACCGTGCTGGGCATCATGGGGGAAGCCACCAAGCTGACGGCCGAGGAATCGCGCCTGTTTGTCAAACAGGTGCTGACCCGGACAGCAGGCCGCGTGCCGGTGGTGGTCGGTGCGTCCGCCCCCGGCTTCGCCCCCATGCGCGAGTTGACGACAAGCGTGATGGCCATGGGGGCCGCCGGTGTGATGGTGGCGCCGCCCTCCACCGTGCGCACCGACGACCAGATCGTGGCTTACTTTGACATGGTCAGTGAAACCCTGGGGCCGGACGTGCCCTGGGTCCTGCAGGACCACCCGGTGTCCACAGGCGTGCAGATGTCCACCCCGGTGATCCTGCGCATTCTGAAAAACGCCCCCACCTGCGTCATGCTCAAGCACGAAGACTGCCCCGGCCTGGCCAAGCTCTCCAGCATTCGTGCGGCCAGCGAGCGCGGCGAGGTGCGGCGCGTTTCCATCCTCACGGGCAATGGCGGCGGCCTGTTCCTGCCCGAAGAACTCACGCGCGGCGCGGATGGCGCCATGACCGGCTTTGCCTATCCCGAGATGATGGTGGACGTGTGCCGGGCCCATGCGGCCGGCGACATTGAAAAAGCGCACGACATTTTTGATGCCTACCTGCCGCTGGCCCGCTACGAGCAGCAGGCCGGCATTGGCCTGGCGGTGCGCAAGCACATCCTGGCCGAACGCGGCGTGATCGCCAGCGCGGCCATCCGCAAGCCCGGCCCCAAACTCTCGGCGGCAGACATTGCCGACATTGCACGCCTGACCAGCCGGCAAACCCGGCGTCTGGCTGAACTTGCCTGAACCATTTCAACCCTTGACGGAGACTCTCGTGAACAGCCCCATCGCCATGCAGCTCGACCCCAAAGCCATCGCCCTTCTCTCGCAGATCACCACCGCCACCCTGACCACGCTGTTGCTGAAAAAAGGCCTGCGCAATGTCTGGCTGCGCGGCGCCCGGCCGTTGCGCACCGGCCAGCCGCGCCTGGTCGGCCGCGCGTTCACGCTGCGTTTTGTTCCGGCACGCGAGGACTTGGCGACGCCCGAGTCCTGGTCCTCGCCGATCTCGACCCGCGCGGCAATTGAAGACATGCCGGCGGGTTGCATCGCCGTGGTGGACGCGATGGGCGTCAGCGACGCCGGCATTTTTGGCGACATCCTGTGCGCCCGCATGCAAAAGCGCGGCGTGACGGCGCTGGTGACCGACGGCGTGGTGCGCGACCAGGCCGGTGTGCTGGGCACCGGCCTGCCGGTCTGGTGCAGCGGCGCTGCCGCGCCGCCTTCCGTGTCAGGTCTGACCTTTGTGGACTGGCAGCAGCCTGTCGCCTGCGGCGGCGTGGCGGTGTTTCCGGGCGACGTAATCGTGGCCGATGACGACGGCGCGGTGCTGATCCCGGCGGCGCTGCTGGAGGAGATGCTGCTGCTGGCCCCCGAACAGGAGCGGCTCGAATCCTGGATCATGAGCGAGGTCGACAAGGGGGCGGCCCTGCCGGGCCTGTACCCGCCCAACGCGGAAAACAAGGCGCGTTACGAGGCGGCGAAAAAAGCCGGCCAGTGAACGCGTGTGGCCGGCGCCGGCGCCCGGATTGCTATCATTTTCATAACAGGTCGCGCAGTCGCAGCGCCGATAAATGCCCGTTTTCCCATAAACTTTTCATGGACGGGTCCTGGCTCAGCAGCAGCTGCGCCATCAGCGGCTCCAGCGCGGTGGTGGCCGGATCGGCGAGCAGCAGGTAACGCGCCTCGTGTTCGTCCTCCGGGTCGGTCAGCTGGCCTATCCAGTCCAGCGCCATCAGGGTCTCCAGCACGGGTTCGAGCTGCAACACGTCGACCTGCAGCGCCCGGGCCAGCTCGGAAGCCTCCAGCCCGATGCGTGTGGTGCTGCGCGCCCGGTGCAGTTGCTGCAGCAGCTCCACCGCCAGCTGGAACTGCCAGCCGTGCGCACTGCCGCGCCGCGCCACGCCGGCCAGCAGGCTGGGCAGGTAGGCGGCAATCACCGCGCCCATCAACACGATGACCCAGGCCACGTAAATCCAGACCAGCAGGATCGGCAAGGTGGCAAAAGCGCCGTACACCAGCGAATAGGCCGGCACGTTGCTCAGGTACAGCGTCAGCAGCTTCTTGGCCAGCTCGATGCCCGCCGCGACAAACAGGCCGCCGGCCCAGGCGTGACCCCAGCGCACAAAGGTGTTGGGCACATAGTGGTACAGGGCCGCCATGCCACCAGCCAGCAGGAAGAACTGCAGCACGTCCAGCAGCACGCGCAGCACGCCGGGCATGTCGCCGACCAAGCCGCGCGAGCCGGACACGACATAAGACGTCACCGCCAGGCTGGCGCCCAGCACCAGCGGGCCCAGCGTGATGGCGGCCCAGTAAATCAGCACGCGCTGGGCCAGCGGCCGCGGCTTTTTCACGCGCCAGATGCCGTTGAGCGTGCGGTCTATCGTCAGGATCATGGCGATCGCCGTGACCAGCAGCACCGCCAGGCCGGCGACGCCGAGCTTGTTCGCCTGTTTGGCGAACTGCGTCAGGTAACCGAGCACCTGGCGCGAGATGTTGTCGGGAATCAGGCTGTTGACCAGCCATGCCTGCAGCGCGCCCTGCAGCTTGGAAAACATCGGAAAGGCGGTGAAGATGGCCAGTGCCACCGTGAAAAACGGCACCAGCGCGATGCTGGTGGTGAAGGTCAGGCTGCTGGCCGTCAGGCCCATGTGGTCGTCGCGGAAGCGCTGGCGCAGCGTGATGGCGGTGTCGCGCCAGGGGAAGTGGGACAGGTCCGTCAATAACTGCTGCAGGGACTGCTGGAATTTCATCCCCGGTATCATGCCATCGACACAAGCATCAACATGACCATCGACAAAACAACACAGATAGACGCCACACGCTGGCTGGCAGTGGGCAGCCTGGCCGCCCTGATCATTCTCGGCCTGGCCTGGGAGATGTGGCTGGCGCCGCTGCGGCCGGGCGGCTCGCTGCTGGCCCTGAAGGTGCTGCCGCTGTGTTTTCCGCTGGCCGGCCTGCTGAAAAACCGCATGTACACCTACCGCTGGCTCAGCCTGATGGTCTGGCTGTATTTCACCGAGGGCGCGGTGCGCGCCTGGAGCGACAAGCCGCCCGGCAACTACCTGGCCATGGCCGAAGTCGTGCTGTGCCTGCTGCTGTTCACCGCCTGCGCCCTGCATGTGCGTATCCGCCTGAAAAACGGCGTAAAAACCATTCAACCTGCTGCCTGACAAACCTATGGACAAGATTCTCGATGCCTTGCGCGCCATCGTCGGCGACACCCATGTGCTGACCGGGGGCGACCTCTCGGCCTGGGAGCTGGACTGGCGCAAACGCGCGCGCGGCAAGGCACTGGCCGTGGTCCGCCCCGCCAATACGGCGCAGGTGGCGGCCGTCGTCCGGGCCTGCGCCGCGGCCGGTGTGTCCATGGTGCCGCAGGGCGGCAACACCGGCCTGGTCGGCGGCTCGACGCCCGACGCCTCCGGCCGCCAGGTCGTGCTGAGCCTGCAGCGCATGAACGCGGTGCGTGCCATTGACAGCGCCAACCTGACAATGACGGTCGAGGCCGGCTGCATTTTGCAGACCCTGCAGGAAACCGCCGAAAAAGCCGGCTTCCTGTTTCCGCTGAGCCTGGCCGCCGAGGGCAGCTGCACGATTGGCGGCAACCTCGGCAGCAACGCCGGCGGCACGCAGGTCGTGCGTTACGGCAACACACGCGACCTCTGCCTCGGGCTGGAAGTCGTCACCGCGCAGGGCGAGGTCTGGGAAGGCCTGTCCGGTCTGCGCAAGGACAACACCGGCTACGACCTGCGCGACCTGTTCATCGGCAGCGAAGGCACGCTGGGCATCATCACGGCCGCGACCATGAAGCTCTATCCCATGCCGGCCGCGCAGCTCACCGCCTGGGCGGCCGTGCCGTCGATGGATGCCGCCGTCACCCTGCTCGGGCTGGCGCACCGCCACCTGGGCGCGGGCCTGACCGGGTTTGAAGTCATGGGCCAGTTTGCGCTCGGCCTGGTGGCCAAACACTTTCCGCAACAACGCATACCGTTCACCGATGACGCATCGGCGCAGGGCCGCCCCAAGCCGGATGCAGCCCCCTCGGGGGGCAGCGAACCACACGAAGTGGGGAGCGTGGGGGCTTATTTTGTGTTGCTGGAAAACTCCGACCACGAGTCGGAAAGCCATGCGCGCGAGCAGTTCGAGCGCCTGCTGGAAACCGCCATGGAAGACGGTTGCGTCACCGATGCCGTGGTCGCGGAAAACCTGCAGCAGGCGCACCAGCTCTGGCACGTGCGCGAAAGCATCCCGCTGGCGCAGGCCGAAGAGGGCCTCAACATCAAGCACGACATCTCGGTGCCGGTCTCGCTGATTCCCGAGTTTGTGCGCGTCACCGACCAGTTGCTCGAAAAAGCCCTCCCGGGCGTGCGCCTCGTCAACTTCGGCCACCTCGGCGACGGCAACCTGCACTACAACGTGCAGGCTCCAGCCGAAGGCGACGCAGCCGCGTTTCTGCGCGACCAGGAAGAAAACGTCAACGCCCTGGTCTACGACTCGGTGCAGGCCTTCGGCGGCTCGATCTCGGCCGAACACGGTGTCGGCAGCCTCAAACTCGACAAGCTCGAAAAGCACAAATCGCCGGTGGCCCTGGGCCTGATGCGGGCCATCAAGCGGGGCCTGGACCCCGACAACCTGATGAACCCCGGGCGAGTGCTGCGCATATAATATGCGCATGACTCATGGAGACGCGCCATGCTGAAATTTGACAACGCGGCCAAAAAAGCCACCAACCTGTCGCTCAACGCCAAGGTGCTGGAAATGGCGCGCGAGATGGGCATGAATGTTTCACAGACCGTTGACACGTTGCTGGCCGCCGAGGTGCGACGCCGTTACTGGGAGCAATGGAACGAGGAAAACCGGGAGGCCGTCGCGGAGTACAACGCACGCATCGCCAGGGAAGGCCTGCCAC
>Ga0207973_100483_pt1 | contig 11894 bp, 10 predicted proteins | sample LakWasMe82_HOW10_2_FD_183908 | JGI IMG/M metagenome (GOLD analysis project Ga0207973, IMG submission 183908) | Freshwater sediment methanotrophic microbial communities from Lake Washington under simulated oxygen tension - Sediment Metagenome... | ecosystem: Environmental > Aquatic > Freshwater >... | reverse complement strand
TGGGCCTGGCGCTCGCGCTGCAGGGGCAGCGCAGCGTGTACGCGCTGGCGGCGGACACGGATGGCATCGACGGCGTGGAAGACAACGCCGGCGCGTTTGTGGCGCCCGACACCCTGACGCGCGCGGTGGCGCAGGGCATGAAGATCAACGGCTTCCTGGACCGCAACGACGCCTATGGCTACTTCGAACCGCTGGGCGATCTGGTGATCACCGGACCCACCCACACCAATGTCAATGATTTTCGCGCGCTATTGATTTTGTAGCTGATGACGATCATCCAGCAAGGGATGGAAGCGATTTTTATGCAAAATCATTCGCAGAGGCTGCGGATCTCCGGCGGGATCAAGAGGGCGCGTATGGCTTCCGGGTTGTCGGCCCGGCGGCCGGCAAAAATGCGCACCTCCTCACACTCCATGATGGCCTCTGTACCGCGCATGATGCGGTAACGCTGCACAAAACTTTTCTCGCGCCATTCGGGGATGGAGGTGTGGATGTCCAGCATGTCGCCGTAGGTGGCGGTGCGGAGGAAACGCGAATGCGTGTCCACCAGCGGCGTACCGAGCACGCCCAGTGTTTTTTCCGTCTCCTGCCAGGACGGCACGCCGCATTGGACAAAGAAGTTTCGCGAGGCAGCATCTATCCAGCGGAAAAAATTGGGAAACCACACAATGCGCGCCGGATCGCAATCGCCAAATTCAACGCGGATGGTGTGGGTGATCTGTTTGCTCATGGATTCAATTATGTAGGCTGTGATGATTCACCAAAGGAGTCTGCGCCCGCGGATGTCTTTTCAAGCAGGGGCCGCGGATCTGGCTTCGCCAGTCCGCAGGCGCAGCGGCCCCCTCGGGGGGGAGGCAGGGAGCTACACGCAGTGAGCGACCGTGGGGGCTAGTCACCTTTGATGTTGCGCGCCCGGATCAGCGCGCCGAAACGTGTGCCGTCAATGGCGGCGCGCATGTTGAAGTCGGACGGCGACATTGGGGCCGGAATGCCGCCTATCGCCATGATGCGGTCTTTCACCGGCTGCGTGGCGAGGATCTTGTTGATCTCCTGGTTCAGCCGGTTCACGACGGCCGGCGGGGTACCGGCTGGCGCATAAAAGCCGAACCAGGTGTCGGCGTCGAAGTTTTTCAGGCCGGCTTCGTCGAGGGTGGGCACATCCGGAAACAGCGGAGAACGTTTGGCGCTGCCCACGGCCAGCAGCTTGAGCTTGCCGGCTTTCACATGCTGCAGGCCGATGCCCGGGTCGAACATGAAGTCGAGCTGGCCGCCCAGCAAGTCCTGCATGGCCGGTGCCGCGCCGCGGTACGGCACGTGCACCGCAAAGCTGTTGGTCTGGGCCTTCAGCATCTCGGCCGCCAGGTGCGGCGAGCTGCCATTGCCCGGTGAACCGAACGACAGCTTGCCGGGGTTGGCCTTCAGGTAGGCCAGGAATTCCTTCACGTTGTTGACCGGCAACGAGGGTTTGACTTCCAGGAACACCAGCACGCGCGCCGCGGCCGCCACCGGCACCAGGTCCTTGGCCGGGTTGAAGGCCATCTTCGGGTACAGGTGCGGGTTGACCGACACCATGCCGCCCGAACTCATGAGCAGGGTGTAACCGTCGGCCGGCGCCTTGGCCACGGCTTCGCCGCCGATGTTGCCGTTGGCGCCACCGCGGTTTTCCACCACCACCGGCTGGCCCAGGGCTTCGGCCAGCGGCGTTCCGATGGCGCGTGCCAGCTGGTCGGCCGCGCCGCCGGGCGGGAAGTTGACGATGACCCTGACCGGCTTGGCCGGCCAGGCCTGTCCTGAGCCTGACGAAGCGGTCTGCGCCTGTGCTGCGAAAAAAAGGCTGCTGGCGATCAGCGCCAGTGCCAGCAGGGTGCGGCGGCCGGGCTGGAAGAATGGGCTCATGGTTTGTCTCCTCTGGGGTGGGTAAAAAAATCAGGTGCTCTTGGCGGCACGCGGCTTGCGGTGTGGGTTGGCTACCCATCTGATCGGTTGTGCTTTCACCGGGCGCGCCGGTGCGCCGTGGCTCACCAGCGCCTGGTCCAGCGCCTTGCCGGCTTCGTCCGCCAGCGCGGCCTCGCGCGCCTGGGCAATGGCCGCGGCACGTGATTCGTTCGATGCGAAGGACGCGCCCGTCGCCAGGTGCTCCAGCACATGCATGAGGTTGTCCTTGCCGCGTTCGTTGGTGCTGCCGTAACCCTTGATCAGGCGGCCGCACAAGGCGATTTCGTGGCCCAGCTGCCAGTGCGCCTGCGTGCCGCGCACCACCCCGGCCAGCCATTGCTCGATCAGCGCCTGCTCGGTGGCGAAACGGCTACCGCGCACGCGCAGCCACTTGAGACTGGCCAGCAGGCGCAGCGAGAGCATGCCGAAGACCGAGTGCGTGCCGACCTTGAGCGGCAGGGCCCACGGCGCCTTGCCTTTGGCCACGCGTGCGCGATCCCAGCGCGTCACACGCGCGGCCAGGCCCGCCGGCAGCAGGGCCGCGAATTCCGCGGCGCCGGGCTTGAAGTGGTCGTAGACCTGCAGCAGGTCATCGGCGCCCGCCTTGACCTCGCCGTGCACGCGCTGCCAGCGGCTGGCGCTGCTTTTCAGATCGGCGACGCGCACGATGTCGTCAAACGCCATCCACAGTGCCAGCCAGCGCGCCATCTCGCGCGTGGTGGCATAACCCTGCGCCGCCGCCGGGTCTGCCTGCACCTCGGCGGCCAGCACCTGCCGCAGGCGCTGGACATAGAGGTCGGCGTACGCGCGGTCCTGGTAGTCCAGCATGCGGGCGTGGCCCAGCGCCAGCATGTCGTGCACGGCCGGCGGGAAAAGAGAAGCCAAATCGGCCTCCAACCCTTTAGGGGTGGGCGCAAGCAGCTCTTTTTCTGATAGCAAACTGGTAACCAGCGCCGTCTGCGCGCGTTGCGTGCCCACCTGTTCAAAGGCCTGGGCGAAGCCACGCAGGCTGGCTTCGGCACCCTTGCCCCCGTGCTGGATCACGGTCTCGTAGGCATCACGCGCAAAAGGCAGCAGGCCGCTGCCGGCGATGGCGCCCAGCATCACGGCGCTGACGACGGTGCCGCTGGTTTTGGCCAGCTCGCCCATGTCAAACACATGGTGCTCGCGGCTTTGCGCACGCAGCACTTCCAGCAGCGGCGCGCTGTCGGTGCGGCCGTCACCCGGCTCCATGCGTTCGGCCGTGGTGAAGGTGCGGCTGCTGGAACTGATGACCAACGTGCGCAACGGCGAGCTCATGCCGTTGCCGATCTGGCGCGCGGTTTCCAGCAGCTCGGACGACACGATGCCGTCCAGGGCGCCGGGCACCGGGTTCAGGCTGAACACCGGCCGTTTTCCCTGCAGTTCGGCCAGCGGCACCGGGAACACTTCGAGGTAATAGGTGGTCGCGCCGGTGCGCTGGGCCACGCCGGGAATCGACGTGCTTTGCGCCGCATAACCGCTGGCCAGCGCGATGTCGACCAGCCATTCGGTCAACACGCCGCCGCCTTCGCCGCCGAGCGCGCAAATCAGCAGGGTGATGGGCTTTTGTTGGTTCATGGTCATCACGCTGTTTGCATGGCCCGCACCAGCGCGCCGCGCACACTGCCGAGCAGGCGTTCGTGCCACTTCGGGTTCTGGATCACCTCGGCACGGTAAAACGAGGGGCACAGAGTCGCCGCATGCGCATTGGCGCCGCACAGGCCGCAGCCGACGCAGCCGTCGATCACCGTGGCCACCGGGTCCACCTTGAGCGGATCCGGGTTGTCCTTGAGCGTCAGCGTCGGGCAGCCCGACAGGCGAATGCACGCGTGGTCGCCGTTGCAGATGTCTTCATCAACGCCGTATTTCACCCGCACCACGCGTTTGCCTTTTTTGAGCAGGCCGGCCAGCCAGGGCTTGATGCGGCGCTGGCGCTCGAGCTGGCATTCGCCCTCGGCAATGATGACCTTCAGGCCGTTGAAGTCGGTCGTGAAGGCTTCGTTGAGCGTCTGGCGCATTTCCTCGACATGGTAGGTGTGCACCGTGCGCAGCCACTGGATGCCCAGGCCCTGCAGGGTGTTTTCAATCGTCTTGTTGGTGTCGGTCAGGCTTTGCAGCTTGTCGCTGGCGTTGAACTTGGCGTCATCACTCGGCGTGGAGATGATGTCCTGCGTGCCGGTGGCCGAGGTGTAGCCGTTCTTGAAGATCAGCAGCACCGCGTCGTCGCCATTGAACAGCGCCGACTGCACGCCGGTCAGCAGGCCGTTGTGCCAGAAACCGCCGTCACCCATGATGGACAAGGTGCGCCGCGCCATCATGGGCGAGACGCCGGCCCGGCTGGCCAGGCTCATGCCGTAACCCAGAATCGAATGACCGAAGGAAAACGGCGCGAAGGTGCCGAAGGCGTGGCAGCCGATGTCTGCCGCGATGTGCACCGGCCCGACGTCCTGCTGCGCCAGCTTGAGCGCCGAGAACACCGGCCGCTCCGGGCAGCCGATGCAAAAACCGGGTGGGCGCGCCGGCAAAGGCTGGTTCAGCTGCGCCTCGATCTCGCGGCCCACCGCGCTGCGGCGCTCGGCATTGCCCTGGAGCCAGGCCTTGGCCAGTTCCAGATTCCCTCTCCCCATGGGAGAGGGTTGGGGTGAGGGCTGGTGCGCGGCTCCCTCACCCCCGCCCTCTCCCAGAGGGAGAGGGAGCAAATACTTCTCGACGAAGTGCACGAGCCCCTGCGCCACCACCTCCACCGAATATTCCCCGCCCAAGGGCAGCATGTCCTTGCCATGCAGCGGCGTGTTGATGTCGCGGCGGCGCAAGAAGGTGGCGATTTCCTGCTCGATGTATTCGGGCTGGCCTTCCTCGACCACCAGCACCGCGCGTTTGCCCAGTGCGAAGCCGGCCACCTGCTCGGGCACCAGCGGGTAGGTCACATTGAGCACCAGAATCGAAATGTCGGTCTGGCCAAACGCGTCGCACAGGCCGAACTGCTGCAAGGCGCGAATCAGCGCGTTGTAGATGCCGCCCTGCACGATGATGCCGAGGTCTTTGCGCGGCCCGTCGATCAGCTCGTTGAGCTGCTGCTCGACGATGTAGCGCCGCGCCGCCGGGATGCGTTCTTCGAACTTGAGTTTTTCATGGCGGAAAGTGACCGGCGGATGCGCGAGTTTGGCGTAGTCGAAGGCCGCGGGTTCTTCCATCAGCTGGCGCGTCGAGATCGCCGGCGGGCGGTTGTCCTTGCATTCGAAACTCCCGCGCACATGGCAGGCGCGAATGCGCAGCTCCAGGATGGCCGGCATGTTCGAGGTCTCGGACAGGCGAAAACCGTGCTCGACCATGTCCACCATCTTGCCGAGGTCGGGCCGCGGGTCCAGCAGGCACATCGACGACTTCAGCGCATAGGCATGGGTGCGCTCCTGGATCACGCTGGCGCCTTCGCCGTAGTCCTCGCCGACCACGATCAGCGCGCCGCCCGTCACGCCGGGCGACGAGAGATTGGACAGCGCATCGGCGGCGACGTTGGTGCCGACGATGGACTTCCAGGTCACCGCGCCGCGCAGCGGGTAGTGGATGGACGCGCCCAGCATGGCGGCGGCCGAGGCTTCGTTGGAGCAGGCCTCGACATGCACGCCGAGTTCGTCCATGTAGGGCTTGGCCTGCACCATGACGTCGAGCAGGTGCGAGACCGGTGCCCCCTGGTAGCCGCCGACATAGGCCACGCCGGACTGGAGCAGGGCCTTGGTGATGGCGAGGATGCCCTCGCCGTGGAAAGTGTCACCCGCGCCCATGCGCAGCGACTCGATTTCCTTGCTGAATGAAACTTCCAAGGCTGTCTCCGGGTTTTATTTTCGTGGGAAGCAGCGAGTTTGGGCCCCATTCGACTATCCATCAATAAAATAACAAGACTATCTGGTATTCATTAAATGCATATAAAAGACATCGACCTGAACCTGCTGCGGCTGTTTGATGCGGTTTACCGCACGCGCAACGTGAGCCGTGCCGCCGAGTTGATGGACCTGACGCAGCCTGCGGCCAGCCAGGGGCTGACGCGGCTGCGCCTGTTGATCAAGGACCCGCTGTTTGTGCGTGCCGGCGGTGGTGTGCAGCCCACCCCCCGGGCCGACCGCCTGGCCGACGCGGTGCGCAGCGCGCTGGCCACGCTGGAGCAGGCGCTCAACGAAGCGGTCCTGTTTGAGCCGCTGCGCTCGCGCAAGGTGTTCCGCATCCACATGAGCGACATCGGCGAGGGCCGCTTCCTGCCCGAGCTGATGGCGGCGCTGCGCGAGCTGGCGCCCGGGGTGCGTATTGAAACCTCACCGCGGGCCAGCAGCGACATCGCCCCGGCGCTGGACAACGGGCGCATCGACTTTGCGTTCGGCTTTTTGCCGGCGGTGAAAGACACGCAGCGGGTGCAACTGCTGAAAGACCGCTACATCGTGCTGCTGCGCGAAGGCCACCCTTTTGCGCGGCGCCGGCGCAGCGGCCAGGCGCTGCTCGACGCCCTGCAGCAGCTGGAGTTTGTGGCGGTGCGTACCCACTCCGACACCTTGCGCATCCTGCAGATGCTGCAGCTCGAAGAGCGCCTGCGGCTGACGACCGAACATTTCATGGTGCTGCCGTCCATCGTCAAGGCCACCGACCTGGCGGTCGTGATGCCGCGCAACATCGCCAACATTTTTGCGGCCGGCGGCGGCTACACCGTCATCGAGCCGCCGTTTCCGCTGCGCGACTTCACCGTGTCGCTGCACTGGAGCAAACGCTTCGAGGCGGACCCCGGCAACCGCTGGCTGCGCGGGGTGATCGAGGACCTGTTCCGGGAATAGGGCGGCTTCAGCAGCCGTCAAAGAAGTTTCAGGGTGCCCGGATCCGCTTCCCCGGTGAAATACTTTGCCAGGGCACGATGGAACAAGGGTTCTTGCGGTGCCACCTGTGCAAACAGGGTCAGGCAGGAGTGGAATTTGAGGCAGTCCGTCACGCCAAAAATGTCCAGCGCGGTTTTCCCGTCTATCGCCAGCACGTGTTCAATACATTGCCTGAGCCGCGGCCCGAGGACCGGATGCTGCCAATAGGCCTGCGCCTCGGCCCGGGAGGCGATGCCGAAATGCTGCGCGAGGGCGCTGTGGCCCAGGCCCTTGAGCTGCGGAAAGATGAACCACATCCAGTGGCCGGTCTTTTCGCCGGCAGCCAGCTCGGCGCAGACCTGGCGATAGACCGGCTCCTGCGCCGCCACGAAACGCTGCAGCTGGTGCGGGTCAGCCATGCTCAGAGCCCCACGGCGTAGTGGTGCGCGCCCCGGCGCAGGCCGGGCAGCTTGCGCGCGGCATCGAGCATGACGCGCGCCGAGAAGGCGGTGGAGTCGAAGCGGGCCTCGAGCAGCAGGTTCTGGTGCGGACCGTGGGCGGCGCTGCCGCGGCGCTCCAGCACCACGCCGAAGCCGTTGTCGCCCTCGAGCGCCGCCGCGCATCCTCGGCCTGGCAAAGCCAACTCGATACGAATCCGGTCTCCTGTCGCCCTCTCTCTTGTCTGCGTAGCACGCCTCGCCATGCCTGAATCCCCCCTATTTGGAGGATACCGGAGAGCCAGGCCAGCGCTTATCATGCCCTTTGTATTCATAGCCCCCCGTGTTGTTTGAAGGTGGGTGGGCGAAGTCAGCCAGCGGCAGCTTGCAGGAACGATGAATGGCCGCAGGCGGCCACATGCGGTCCAAAGTAAGTAAGGGCGACTGGGGTGATCAAAATGAAAACCATCAAACCGCGGAGAGAAGAGAATGTTGCCCAACCGAGTGAATGGACAGGCCGCCCCTTTCCGCTCATCATTCGGCCGGATGACTTGCCTCGCATGCAGGCGTTGTTTGCGAAGGTGCAGGACAGGAATCGTGTCGAAATTCTGGCCAGTGAGGTGCTTTCCAGATGAAAAATATTCCCAGAATACTGGTGGTGGACGACGATGAGAGTCTCAGGAAGATGCTCTCCGGCATCCTGCGCATCAAGGGTTATGAGGTGGCGACCGCAGAAACCGGGGCTGAGGCCATGGTGGAGGCAGCGCGCGCCTTTGTGAACGTGGCGTTGATTGACCTCAAGCTGCCGGACATGTCCGGCATCGAGCTGCTGGGGCGCATCAAACTCGCCACCCCCCTCACCGAGGCGATTATCCTGACCGCTCATGCCTCACTGGATACGGCGGTCGAGGCGACCAACAAGGGCGCATTCTCCTATCTGCTGAAACCCTGCGACATTGACAAGTTGCTGCGGCACATCCATCGTGCCCTGGACCAGCAGCAAACCCAGCAGGAGATTCTGCGGCTGGCATCCTTCCCCGGGATGAATCCCAACCCCGTGCTTGAGGTCAACGCCGCCGGGGTGATCACTTACCTGAACCCGGTGGCCGAGAGGCTGTTTCCGGAGCTGGCCGTAGCGCAGCCCGCCCCCGGCGCGCTGGGGGATATTTCGGCCTCGGCCGCCACGAGGAGCGGCGAGCGGCCGGAGCTGGTGCGCGAGCTCAGGGTCGGGAGCACAACATTCGAGCAATTCCTTTACCCGGTTCCGCAAAGCGACCTGATCCGCATCTACATGCTCGACGTCACCGAGCGCAAGCGGGCCGCGCAGGCATTGCGCGAGAACCAGGCGCGGCTCGATCTTGCGCTGCGTTCGGCCCGTATGGGCGTATGGCACTTTGACATGATCGAGAACAGACGGTATTTCGATGACCAGGTCTGCCGTCTGCTGGGGCTCGATCCCGCGACTTTTAACGGGACCGCGGAGGAGTTCCTCGGGGCGATCCATCCCGATGACCGGGAGACGGTCAAAGCCGCACTGGTGCGAACCATCGAACAGGAGGTACCGTACGAACCGGAGTACCGCGCAGTCTGGCCGGACGGAAGTGTCCACTACATCACGGCCCGCGGCCGGTTGGTCCGCGATGACAAGGGCCGGCCGGCGAGGATCAACGGCATCATCTGGGACATCACCGAGCGCAAGAAATCCGAGGAAGAACAGAAGCTGTTTCGAGCCTTGGTTGATCAAACGACCGATGCCATCGAGGTGCTCGATCCGCAAACATATCGGTTCCTCGATGTCAATCAGAAGGCCTGCCTGGCTCTTGGTTACAGCCGGGAAGAACTGCTGTCCCTGAGCGCTTTCGACGTCGATTCCACGCTGGATCGGTCCAGAGCCGCGGAACAGACGCAGAAGCTTCGGAAATTCGGTTCACTGACCCATGAAGGCCGCCACCGGCGCAAGGACGGCTCGGAGTTTCCTGTTGAAGTCAGCCTCGGATACGTCCAGCTTGACCGGGCGTATGTCGTTTCCGTCGTGCGCGACATCACCGAGCGCAAGCAGGCCGAACTGGCGCTGGAAAGAGCAAACCGCGCCTTGCGCACCCTCAGCGCCTGCAACGGGGCGCTCGTGCACGATAGAAACGAAGCCGAGCTTCTTGCTTCCATTTGCCGGCTGATCGTGGAAACAGGCGGCTACCGCATGGCGTGGGTCGGCTTCCCCGAGCAGGATGTGGCGAAGACCGTGCGCCCGGTGGCCCATTTTGGCCACGAGGAGGGCTATCTGGCGGCGGCGAAAATCAGCTGGGCGGCCGCGGGCCAATCGGGATGGCCATACGTACCGGCACCGTCCAGGTCAACCAGCACTTCCTGACCAACCCGGCAATGGCGCCGTGGCAAGAGGCGGCACGGCCGCGCGGCTATCAGTCCAGCATTTCGCTGCCGCTCAAGAATTCTGCAGGCATATTGGGTGTGCTGACCATCTATGCGTCGGAGCCGGACGCCTTCAATGAAGCCGAAGTAAGACTGTTGCAGGAACTCGCCGCAGACCTGGCCTTCGGCATCGAGACCCTGCGCGCCGGCATTGAGCATGACCGTATCGTCCACGAGCACCTGCGCGATGCCGAGTTCCTCATGCAGAGCCTGGAAGACTCCATCAAGGCCATCGCCGCCACCGTGGAAATGCGCGATGCCTACACGGCCGGTCATCAACGGCGCGTCGGGCAACTGGCCGTCGCCATCGCGAGTGAGCTGGGATTGCCGGAAGGAACGATTCGCGGCATCGAACTCGCTGCGAGCATTCACGACTTGGGGAAAATCGGCGTCCCTGCGGAAATTCTATCCAAGCCGACCAGGCTGACGGACCTCGAATTGATGCTCGTCAAGAATCACGCGCAGGCTGGCTACGAGATTCTCAAGGACATCAAATTTCCCTGGCCCATCGCCACCATGGTTTGGCAGCATCACGAAAGGCTGGACGGCTCGGGCTATCCGCAGGGGCTCAAGGGTGAGCAAATCCTGCTGGAGTCCCGGATCATGGGGGTGGCGGACGTGGTCGAGGCGATGGCTTCGCATCGTCCGTACCGGGCGGCGCTGGGGATCGACATCGCGCTGAAGGAAATAGAACGCGGCCGGGATTCCGCCTATGACGCCGCGGTAGTCGATGCCTGCGTTCGGCTTTTTGCGGAGAAACGGTTTGCGTTTTCAGCCTGACTGAACACTATTTTCGGCCAGCATCGGCCGCTTGGACAGCCGCAATCGAACCCGAGTCTGAAGTCCCGGCAGCGGGCTTTTACATCGACGAATCCCATATCCGCACACAATTGCGCCCCCCGGATTTGGCCGCATACAGAGCCTTGTCGGTGCGGTCGATGGACGTTTCAACCGGGATGTCCGGGTCGAGGAGCGTCAAGCCGAAGGATGCGGAAATGTGGATGGGTTCTTTTTTGCCGATGTCTATTTCCAATGCGGCAATTCCTTCCCGGAGTTCATTGACTCTGTCATGGCATGGGGTCAAGTCGGCATAGGGCATGCTGAGAAGGAATTCTTCCCCGCCGTAACGGAACACCTTGTCGTAGGGACGGAGATGCTTGATCAGGTACTGAACTGTTGCGGTCAATACGAGGTCACCCGCGTGGTGCCCATGGAGATCGTTGACAGCCTTGAAATGATCCAGGTCCATCATGGCAATGTAGTTAGCCTGGACACGCCGCTTCACCAGTTCTTGTTGCTCGCGCAATGTTGGCAATATGCCGGCCCGGACGAGCGCCCCGGTAAGCGGATCGTGGTTGAACAGCGAGTCTTCCAGTTCCCGTTCCAGGCCAATAATTTCAAGCCGCAGCCGTTCGAGCGCATTGGCAAAGTTATCGAAGTCGGTGCTGGGAATGGGACTGCCGGCATCTGCGGCGATGAGCAGCTGCCCGGCCAGGCGATGCATGCGCTGGTGCTCCTCTCCCATGGCGAGGAATCCGGGGTGGTCACGCAGTTTTTCGGACGCTCTGCCGTAATACCATTGGCCGAAGCGGCATTCCATGTGGGCTAGAGGGGCGGTTTCACGCTTGTCGCCCGGCAGCTTGCAAACGAGCGAGCGGATCAAGGCACTATGCCATTGTTGGTGGTTGTAGAGAGCTTCTTTGAGTTGTGCGATAACTCCGGGCATTTCATCGCGAGGGACTTCATTGAGTGACATGGTTTGTCCCCTACAAATTGTTTGCATCGATTTTCAGCGCGTACTCCTATGCCAGTTTGCATGAGCATGGGGAAGATACTGGCAACAGGATAACCGCAGAATCGTGTTCGGGGATGTCGCCGGTCGCCGGAATCTTGCAGGTGCTGGGCGCGTGGGTGCTCAGATACCACCTGTCGTTCCACACCAGCTGCTCGGTGGTCAGCCCGCCCATGCCCTGCACAAAGCCGCCTTCGATCTGGCCGATGTCGATGGCCGGGTTGATGCTGGTGCCGACGGCGTGATTGAATAGCTGTTCCGCGAGTCCGCCTAGCCGGTCGCAGCCGCGACCTGGCGCCAGAAGTTTTCAGCCGCCGGCGGCAGGGCGGCGTTGCTGCGGAACAGCCGGATGTCGAGCTCAATCGCCCACTCGGGGCCGCCGGCGGCGACCAGGCGCCCGCTGGCCAGGTCCTCGGCGATCAGGCTGAGCGGTAGCCAGGCCACACC
>Ga0207973_100465_pt1 | contig 12310 bp, 13 predicted proteins | sample LakWasMe82_HOW10_2_FD_183908 | JGI IMG/M metagenome (GOLD analysis project Ga0207973, IMG submission 183908) | Freshwater sediment methanotrophic microbial communities from Lake Washington under simulated oxygen tension - Sediment Metagenome... | ecosystem: Environmental > Aquatic > Freshwater >... | reverse complement strand
AATCCCGGCAGTGCCGTCCTCCAGCGCTTGTAAAACGGTTTTTCTGGCGTTGCCTTTGAGTTGTCCGGTTAAGAACACTACTTGAGTTTGGAAGCCTTCAAACCAGATGCTGAAGTTACGCATATGCTGTTCCGCCAGTAACTCGGTCGGGGCCATCACCGCAACCTGATAACCTGCGGTTAACGCCAATAACGCCGCGTAGGCGGAAACGATGGTTTTGCCTGAGCCGACATCGCCCTGTACCAGGCGCATCATCGGATGCTGCAAACGGCAATCGGCTTCGATTTCCGCGATGACCCGTTGCTGCGCGCCGGTCAGTTTAAACGGCAGGGAACGGAGAAAATGATCGGCGGCTGTTTTTCCCTCAGTACCGACAGAGAAAGACGGCGCTTGCCAGGCTTTGGTCTTATTGCGGGTTGTTCTCAGGATTAAAAAATGCGTCAGCAGTTCTTCAAAGGCCAGCCGTTTTAGCGCGGGTACGCTGCCGTTTTGCAAGGCTTCAATCGATACCGATTCGTCCGGCGCATGGAGGGTTTGGATGGCATCGGCGAGGCTGGGGTAACGGTATTGCTTTAAGATCGACTCGGGTATCCAGTCGGTCAGCAGCTCGGGTTCGTGGCTGCAAAGGTTTAAGGCTTGTTTGACTGCCTTGCGTATGACATTCTGGCCGAGGCCTTCGGTCAGCGGATAAACCGGGGTCAAGCGCGATTCGGTGATGCAGGCGTCAGGGTTGGCGATGACCTTGTATTCGGGATGAACCATTTCCAGTCCGGCAAAACCGTAGCGCACTTCGGCAAAACAGCTGATCAAAGTGCCGGGTTTCAGCGCGTTGTGCTGGCTGGCGGAAAAGTGGAAGAACCTCAGGTTGATAAAGCCGGTGCCGTCGCTGATTCGGCAGACCAGGCTTTTCCGGCCTCGGGGTAAAACGTCGAGAAATTCGACCGTGCCGCTGATCAGCACCGACATGCCCGGCTTTAACGAACCGATCGGATAAACGCGGGTGCGGTCTTCGTAACGTAGAGGCAGGTGAAAAATCAAGTCCTGAAGCGTGCAAAGGCCGAGTTTCTGCAAGCGGTTTGCGGTTTGAGCGCCTATCCCTGTCAATACACCGACCGGTTGATTCAGGGTGTTCGGGGTCTTCATTAACGAGGTGCGTTAGGATGTAGGCCGGAATAAGACCGCCAGGCGGCAGCGAGGGCGGGGGTTTCCGGCACTTCTGAGCATCGGGATGCCGGAAACGCCTGTCCTGCGCTTAATGCGCGGACAGGCTTATTCCGGCCTACTTCGTTATGTGTGTAAAGACGAGAGCCTCGCCTCCTGGGTTCCCCAGCTGGAGCTTGAGAACCAGAACGAACGCACCAACGTGTTGCCATTTCCACATCAATTTTTTCGTGGCTTTCGTGTTTTTCGTGAACAGTGTGTAGCATCGGTTCTCAAGATTTATCCGTTTAAATCCGTCTAATCCAAGTCATCCGTGTGCCATTCAACAAGCCGGATATTCCTGCGGTTTTAAAACCATAATCGCATCCATTTCCACATCGGCGCCTTTCGGCAAAGCGGCAACGCCGATAGCGGCGCGTGCGGGGTAGGGCGGCTGAAAATAACGCCCCATGATTTCGTTGACTATCGGGAAATGCGCCAAATCGGTCAAAAAAACATTCAACTTGACGATGTCCGAAAAATCGCCGCCCGCAGCTTCCGCAACCGCTTGCAGGTTGTCGAACACCTGGGTGATTTGCGCGCTTATATCGCCTTCGATGATGGTCATGGTTTCCGGCACCAGCGGGATTTGTCCGGAAAGATAGACCGTGCGGTCGACTCTGACCGCTTGCGAGTAGGTGCCGATAGCTTGCGGCGCTTTATCGGACTGGATAATTTGTTTGGCCATTTTTTTATCCTTTAGGCTTTAACGCGAGTAATTTTTAACACTATCGATAACTCTTTCAGGCGACGCATGATTTTGGCTAAATGCACCCGGTCTTTGACGGTTAAGGTGATTAAATCGACGCTAATGCGGTCATCCTGGTCGACGACGTTGACATTTTCAATGTTGGAGTTCAGTTCGGAAATGGTCGAGGCGATGGTCGCCAGCGAGCCGCGTTGATTGAGTATTTCTATGCGGATTTCAACCGGAAAATCGCCGGCGGCGTCCTGGCTCCATTCAACATCCAGCCAGTTGGTTTGTTTTTTCCTGACCACGCTGCTGTTGCGACATTCGTGATGATGCACGACGATGCCCTTGCCGGGGTTGAAATAGCCGATGATCGAGTCGCCCGGAATCGGCCTGCAACATTTTGCCAGGGTGATGACCATGCCCTCGGTGCCTTTTATGACCAGCGGTTTCTTTTGGCCCTGGTCGCCGTCATCCAGTTTGATGGTGGCGTTAATATCATCCTGAGCGATGCGCTTGGCGACCAGAAACGGCATCTTGTTGCCCAGTCCGATGTCTTCAAGCAATTCATCCAGCGATTGGTTGGACATGACTTGGAGCAAGGCCTGTATTTTGGCTTTGTCGATGTTTTCCAGATGCAGGTGCATGGACAGCAGTTCTTTTTCCAGTAAACGCCGACCCAGGTTAATCGCTTCCTGCTGCTTAAAGTGTTTCAGGTAGTTGCGAATGCCGGAGCGGGCTTTGGCGGTGATCACATAATTGAGCCAAAGCGGGTTGGGTCTGGCCCATGACGCGGTAATGACTTCGACGGTGACCCCGTTTTCCAGTTTGGTTTGCAGCGGCACCAGCTGTTTGTCGATTCTGGCGGAAACGCAGGCGTTGCCCAGATCGGTATGTACCGCGTAGGCAAAATCGATAATGGTCGCGCCGCGCGGCAGTTTAATAATGGCGCCCTGCGGAGTGAAGACGAAGACTTCCTGCGGGAACAGGTCCACTTTCAGGTTATCGATAAATTCCAGCGAATCGCCGGCGGATTTTTGGATTTCCAGCAAATCCCTTAGCCACTCGTTGGCGCGAGCCTGGAATTTTTCGATTTTATTATCGTCATCGGATTTATACAGCCAGTGCGCGGCGATGCCTGATTCCGACATGCGGTGCATTTCATGAGTCCGAATTTGAACCTCAATGGGCACGCCGTAGGGCCCCATCAAGATGGAGTGCAGGGATTGATAGCCGTTGGCTTTGGGCAGCGCGATGTAATCTTTGAAGCGTCCGGGAATCGGCTTGTACAGATTATGCATAATGCCCAAAACGCGGTAACAGGTATCGACATCGTCGCAAAAAATCCTGAACGCATAGACATCGAAAATGTCGGCCAAGGGGATTTTTTTGTTGAGCATTTTTTTATAGATGCTGTAAAGATTTTTCTCCCGCCCGGCCACGTCGCAGTTTAGACCGGCTTGTTCCAAACGGTTTTTTATGGTGCTTTCTATAATGTCGACAATTTTGCGGCGGTTGCCTCGCGCTTTTTTTACCGCATTATTCAAAACCGCGTGCCGCATTGGGTACATCGCCTCGAAACTCAGCGCTTCGAGTTTTTGCCGGATATTATTCATGCCCAGGCGATTGGCGATCGGTGCGTAAATATCCAGGGTTTCGCGGGCGATGCGGCGTTTTTTTGCCGCCGGCATGACGCCGAGAGTCTGCATGTTGTGCAGACGGTCCGCCAGTTTGACGATGATGACGCGCAAATCCTTGGCCATGGCCAGAAACATTTTGCGGACATTTTCCGCTTGCGTTTCGGCATGTGATTTACTGTCGATTTTGCTTAATTTGGTAACCCCGTCAACCAGTTCCGCGACTTCCGTGCCGAACTGCTCAGCCAGTTGTTTTTTACTGACCGGGGTATCTTCAATAACGTCATGCAGAATGGCGGCCATGATGCCGTTGGCATCCATGCGCATTTCAGCAAGGCTGATCGCGACAGAGACCGGATGGCATATATAGGCTTCGCCGCTTTTACGAAATTGACCTTCATGAGCATCCGCGCCGACTTCATAAGCACGGACGCATTGGTCGATTTGGCTTTGATCCAGATAGCCGGACAAGGTCGTGCATAAACGCCGGATCAGTTTGTCCTGAGGGCGTTCCAGCTCGATTGTGTCCGCTATTTCCAGCATAGGCTCTATGAATTAGAACATTGGGTTATGTTGGTGATCGTGCGCTTCGCCGACACGATGCAGGGTAGCGATGTTTTCAGGCGTAACATGACCCGCGGCAATTTCGCGCAACGCGACAACGGTATCTTTGTCTTTACCGCGCGGCACAAATTCAGTCGCGCCGTGGCTCAGTTGGCGCGCTCGGGTGCTGGCTAATAAAACCAGTTTGAAGCGGTTCTCAACATGTTCTAAACAATCTTCGATAGTGACTCTGGCCATTTTTAATCCTGATGTAGTGGGTTAAAGGCGAGGCTCGGGGCAAAAGGTTTTTTCGCCTTTTGCCCTTCGTCTTGTGCCTATTGTTTTGATTTTAACACAGAAACAGCCGGAAGTTCTTTGCCTTCAAGAAATTCAAGGAAGGCGCCGCCGCCGGTCGATGTGTAAGACACGTCATCGTTAATGCCGTATTTGTCGATAGCCGCCAAGGTATCGCCGCCGCCTGCGATCGAGAAAGCCTGGCTTTCGGCAATAGCCGTCGCAAGAGCCTTGGTGCCGTCGCCGAACTGGTCGAACTCAAATACGCCGACCGGGCCGTTCCAGACGATGGTGCCGGCGGTTTTTAATATCTCGGCATACTGTTTTGCGGTTTCCGGCCCTATATCCATAATCATGTCATCGGCTTCGACATCGGCGACTTTTTTAACGGTGGCGACGGCGGTTTCCGAAAATTCCTTGGCGCAAACCACGTCGACAGGAACGGGAATATCGGAACCGTTGCTTGTTGGCGATGCCGCCGCCGACGATCAATTGGTCGACTTTTTCCGACAGCGATTTTAATACCGTTAATTTGGTCGATACTTTGGAGCCGCCGACAATCGCAACCAGCGGTTTGGCCGGTGTTTCCAGGGCTTTGCCCAGTGCGTCCAGTTCGCTGGCTAACAACGGACCCGCGCAAGCAATCGCTGCGAATTTGGCTACGCTGTGGGTTGAGGCCTGGGCCCGGTGTGCGGTGCCGAAAGCATCCATCACAAACACATCGCACAGAGCCGCCATTTTTTGGCCCAGCGTATCGTCGTTTTTGCCTTCGCCGGCATTAAAGCGCACGTTTTCGCACAGTACCACTTCGCCGGGCTGGATGGCGATGCCGTCGATCCAGTCCTTTTCCAGTCTGACCGGTTTGCCGAGCAATTCGGACAAGCGTTCGGCGACCGGTTTTAACGAAGACTCTTCGTCGTACTTGCCTTCATCCGGGCGACCCAGATGCGACATCACCATGACCGCAGCGCCCGCAGCCAAGGCTTTTTCAATGGTCGGTACGCTGGCCTGGATGCGAATGTCGCTGGTTACTTTGCCGTTTTTAACCGGTACGTTCAGATCCTGACGGATTAATACCCGCTTGCCCGACAAGTCCAGATCTACCATTCTCTTAATTGACATATTACGCTCTCATTGTTGTGGGTTGGTTTATTTGTTCTAAAAAGCATTTTGTCCACGAAAGGCACGAAAACCAAAAGTAGGCGCCTCTAGGCGACACGAAAAAAGACAAAAAGGTAAGTATGTTTTGTTACACAAACATTCACCTGTTAGGTGGAAGTTACGACTTATTGTTAAGCTCAGGCGAGTCCTGAGAATTATTCGGAATTTTTCGTGCCTTTCGTGCTTTTAGTGGACAATTTCTGTTTGGTTAATCCTGCTTCCATTTGATCGAGCAACCGATGCTGTTAATTTGCTCTTTGGGGCCGTGGCCGGTTTCGGCAATCAGTTTCATCGCCTCAAACAATTCCCGTTTGGTGCCTTCCGGTGCGCTTTCCTTGCGGCTGGCATCCAGCCGTCCACGGTATTGCAGTTCAAAGTCGGCATTATAGCCAAAAAAGTCCGGCGTACAGATAGCCCCGTAAGCCTTGGCGACCTGCTGGGTTTCGTCCAGCAAGTAAGGGAAACTGAAACCTAATTGCTCGGACAGCCGTTTCATGTTGTCGAAGGAATCGGCAGGGTATTCAACGGTATCATTGGGCATGATTGCAACTGTTTCAACCCCCAGCGCTTTAAGTTCCCGCGCATCCCAGACAATTCGATCCTGCACGGCTTTGACATAGGGACAATGATTGCAGATAAACATCACCAGCAGACCGTTTTTGCCCATGCACTGTTGCAGAGACCATGTGCGCCCGTCAACGCCGGGCAATTCAAAATCGATGGCTTTTTTGCCGAAATCACAGATCGGCGTTTCCAGTGTTACCATTTTTGCACCTCAACTGTATATGAAAAAACGTAGGGATTATTCACCACGATTGGCGTAGGCCGGAATAAGACCATCCAAGCGCGTAGCGCGAGGTGGCGTTTCCGGGTGGTGTTTGCCGGAAACGTCGATTCTCGCTCCCGCTCGAACCGGCTTATTCCGGCCTACAGAATTTAATTATTGAAAAAACACTGCCGCGCTAATGACTGCGGCACTAGCCAACATAGCCCAGACCGTTCTGCGGTGATGGTTATCCATTTGTTGACGCAGCAGCATTAATTCCCGGTTTTGCATTTCTGCATGCTGCTTGGCGTGGGCGGCATTGTCCAGCGCTTTATAAATCAACGAGGGGATTTCGGGGAATTGCTCGGCAAAGTCGGGAAACTGTTTGATCAGTTTGTCGATTTTGGCTTTAGGGCCGACGCGCTGATGAAACCATTTTTCAAGAAACGGTTTGGCGGTTTGCCATAAATCCAGATCAGGGTAAAGCTGTCGTCCTAAGCCTTCGATATTGAGCAGGGTTTTTTGCAGCAAGACCAGCTGCGGCTGAACGTGCATATCGAAACGGCGCGCAGTCTGGAATAAGCGCAGCAGCAATTGGCCGAATGAAATGTCTTTAAGCGGTTTTTCAAAGATCGGTTCGCAAACGCTGCGGATCGCGGATTCAAACTCTTCTATGCGGGTCGATTCGGCAACCCAGCCCGATTCGACATGCATTTCGGCCACTTTGCGGTAGTCGCGATTGAAAAAAGCCAGGAAGTTTTCGGCCAGGTAATGCTGGTCGGATAATGACAACGTACCGACAATGCCGAAATCAACGGCGATATATTTGGCCGGCAGATCGACGAAAATATTGCCGGGATGCATGTCGGCATGGAAAAAATTATCCCTGAATACCTGAGTGAAAAAGATTTCAACGCCGCGTTCGGCGAGTAATTTAAAATCGGCGCCGCCTTCTCGAAGCTGGTCGATGTTACCTACCGGGATGCCGTGAATTCTTTCCATGACCAGCACTTTGCGGCGCGTTAACGGCCAGTGAATTTCCGGTATGTAGATGATGTCGGAGTTTTCGAAATTGCGGCGCAATTTGGCGGCATTGGCGGCTTCTCTGACCAAGTCGAGTTCATCCAGCGTGGTTCTTTCAAATTCGGCAACGACATCGACAGGGCGCAGTCTTCTTGCGTCAGACCAAAAGCGCTCGGCAAAACGGGCCAGTTCATAGAGCAGGCCTATGTCCGAGCGGATGCGGCTTTCTATGTCGGGACGCAACACCTTAACGACAACGTTTTCGCCGCTGTGCAGGACGGCGGTATGGACTTGCGCGACTGACGCCGAGGCCAGCGGTTCGGCGTCAAACTCGGCAAACGCGTCGCTGATAGGCATGCCCAGTTCTGTTTCGATAATGCTGCGCGCCAATTCGTTGGAAAAAGGCGGGACTCGGTCTTGTAGTTTGACCAGTTCATCGGCGATGTCATCAGGCAGCAAGTCTCTGCGGGTCGACAATGCCTGGCCGAATTTGACGTAAATAGGCCCTAAGTCTTCCAGTGCCCGCCGGATTCTTGCGCCGCGGGAGTCTGATGAATTTCTAAGCCAGTAGTTGGGGGAGAAAACCGCCAAGTAACGGACAGGCCGGAATAAATGGGTTTTTAAAACGATTTCGTCCAGGCCGTGAAAGACCAGAACCCAGTTGATATGGATTAGGCGCAATAATAATTTAGGGCGGATCACGAGTTACCTTTGTTTGATGGGTGGGCACAGCGTTTTGAGTTCATCAACCAGACTCACCACGAAGACACGAAGTTCAGGAAGAAAAACAAAGTAAACCTTTATGTCTTTGTGGTAAAAATTAAAATTTATTGTGTTGTTCCTATGTTCCGGCTCACTGCCATTAAGTTAAGCGCATCGACACTCTGTAGGAGTGGGCCGTGCCCGCGATGAGGGCGCGGCAAGTCTGCAATCGCTGTGCAAATATCGCGGGCACGGCCCGCTCCTACAAGGCTTAATTTAATGGCAGTGATGTTCAAGCTTGGGAGCGACTGGGCTATAGTGGAAAAAATGCTTTAAGAATTAATGTTAGTACCCCACCTAATAAGATACCCAGCATCCATTTAATGAGATTAATGTCCGCTCGGATAGGGGCAAGTTCAATTTGCAAATCTTTTTTTGAAACCAAGTCGGCTTCCCCTGAAGCATCACGAAATGCTTCCGATATGGCTTTGGCTTGATCGTCCGGGATGCCGCCCGCTTTCAGTTTTTCAACAAACTTCAGTGTATCGAAAGTAATTGTCGCCATAACAGTGTCCAATAAGCTATTAGGGAAGTTGCAGTATAACAAAGCCGACAGACGAAAGCTTTTTAGTCTTGCGCTTTGGGTTTTATAACTAAAAGATTTTTCAGGCGTTCAACTCTGCTTTGCAATCGGTCAAAATCGGTACGCAACTCATCGACCTGGGCATAATATATATCCGCTTCAGGCGCTGACGGCAAGTCACGGGTTTCTTCTTCTAAAAATTCTTTAGCATTCAGCCTGAAGGTTTCAATAGACTCTTTACTCCAGCTTTGACCGGCACGGAAAAAATTAGCTACTTTATGCGCGATGATGTCGCCGGTGAACTGCGATAGCTTTTCTTCCAGATCGATGTCCAGTTTGGCGAACAGTTCCTGGAATTTGCGGCCGGTTTGCATGTCGCCTTCTATTGTCACCTCGCCCGAGAAAACAGAACGCATCGGCGTTGAGCTGAGACCCATCAAGCCTAGCGCCCAAATCGAACCGCTCAGACGGGTGTCGGCTTGGCCTGGAAACTGATCCAGGCACTGAATGGAATCGGTCGTCGGACACAGGTATATGGTTTCGTCAAACGGCTGAACGGTGACGGCAATGACTTTGCCAGCCAGCGGCGTTAAAAAATAGCCGCTGTCCTGATCTAGGCTAAGGTATTGATTAAGCGCGGTTTCCAGTGCGCCAATCAGCAAGGGCTTGATAGCCATACTAGATTTTATAACCTCTATGAACGGCGACGATGCCTTGCGTCATGTTGAAGTATTCGCAGCGTTCGAGACCGGCGTTTTCCATCATCTTTTTCAGCTCATCCTGTTTGGGATGCATGCGGATGGACTCGGCAAGATAGCGATAACTGTCTTCATCTTTGGCAACCACTTTGCCTATTTTTGGCAGCAGCTTGAATGAATAAAAGTCGTAGACTTTTTCGGTAATTTTATCGACCGGATGTGAAAATTCCAGCACGATCACGCGACCGCCGGGTTTGAGTACACGGTACATGGAGCGCAACGCGGCGTCCTTGTCGGTGACGTTACGCAAACCGAAAGCGATGCATACGCAATCGAAAGTATTGTCTTCAAAAGGCAGGCATTCGGCATTGACTTGCGCATAGCGGATATTGCCGACCAAACCTCTGTCGATCAGGCGGTCGCGTCCGGTGCGCAGCATTTCCGAATTAATATCGGCCAGGACGACTTGGCCTTCGGAGCCGACGCGTTTTTCGAACAGCGTGGTCAAATCGCCGGTGCCGCCCGCCAGATCAAGCACTTGCTCGCCTTTGCGCACATTGCTAAGTTGCACGGCAACGCGTTTCCAGATGCGGTGGATGCCCAACGACATCAGGTCGTTCATGATGTCGTATTGTCCGGCAACGGAATCGAATACGCCGCGCACCAGATTGACCTTGTCTTCTGTGGCGACTTGTTTAAATCCGAAATGGGTGGTGTTAGTGGTCATTAGTTGTACCTGTTGTCATTAAATAGCGTTCCCGCGCTCCGGCGCGGGAATACATCCTGAAAGCCTGGCCTGCGCCCTGTCGAAGGACTCAGGCGGCGCGTGACGGTGGAGTTAGTTTTGTAGCGGTTGTTTACGTTGATATCCGGCAGCTTCCAGGGCATGGAGATAATTAGCCCATAAAGTCTGATATTCGGCACCCAGTTTATATAACAAATCCCAAGTATAAATGCCGCTGTCATGGCCGTCGCTAAATACCAGGGCTATTGCGTAATGACCTATCGGCTTGATTTCTTTAATGGTGACGTCTTCCTTGCCGACTTGTAGAACGTCCTGTCCGGGGCCGTGGCCGACAGCTTCCGCCGAAGGCGTGTAAACGCGCAGATATTCGCCCGGCAATTTAAATAGGCTGCCGTCATCAAAGCTGATTTCAACAATGTTGGAAACTTGATGTAGCTTGATTTCAGTCGGGTGGGTGTTGGCAGGTTTTACAGTTAGGCGCATGGCTTATAAAATTTCAAGGCTTAGTTTCGTAGATATAAGGGTACGTTGTGCGTATCTTTCGGCATCCATAAGACATCCTGTACGATTTACAACACACCTTCTTCCAGCTGTTCCAAGTAAATAAATTCGGGCGCTTTAACGCCCGCTTGTTTTCTTATTTCAACCAGCTCGGCCGATTCAAAGAATGCTTTGGCATTGGCGATTGATGACCATTTGGAAAAGTGGACGATTTTATTAGCGTTGTTATCCAGTTTTAAAACCTGAAAACTTAGTTCGCCGGCGCTTTTTCTAATGGATGCCGCAGCATCGAATATTTTTTTCCACGCTGCATAGTCCTCGACTTCGTGAATGATGAGTACGTATTCCATTTTTGTATCAAAAGCCTTAATTACAAGATATAACGACTCAAGTCCTCGTCTTCAACAAACTCGGCCAAGTGGTCATTAACATAGGCGGCATCGATCAGGATGCTTCTCCCCATCAGATCCGGGGCGCTATAGGAAAGATCTTCCAATAACCGCTCCAGAACAGTGTGTAATCTTCTGGCGCCGATATTTTCGGTGGTTTCATTGACCTGCCAGCCGAATTCGGCAATGCGCTTGATGCCGTCGGATGAAAACGCTAACGATACGCCTTCGGTGCTCAACAGCGCAGTATATTGTTCGGTTAACGAGGCATGAGGCTCGGTCAGGATGCGCACAAAATCATCGGCTGAAAGCGGATCCAGTTCAACACGTATAGGAAATCGGCCTTGCAGTTCCGGGATTAGATCAGACGGTTTGGTCAAATGGAACGCACCCGAGGCGATAAACAAAATATGGTCGGTTTTGATCGAACCGTACTTGGTGCTGACGGTAGTACCCTCAACTAACGGCAACAAATCCCGTTGCACGCCTTCGCGGGAGACTTCGCCGCCGCCCAGCTCGGAGCGTTTGCAGATTTTGTCGATTTCATCCAGAAACACGATGCCGTTTTGTTCCACGGATTCTACCGCGCGTATGCGGATGTCGTCTTCATTAACCAGTTTGGACGCTTCCTCATCCTGTAAAACCTTTAATGCTTTTTTGATTTTCATCTTGCGGGAGCGGGTTTTGCCCGAACCCAGGTTCTGGAACATGCCTTGCAACTGGCTGGTCATTTCTTCCATGCCGGGAGGCGCCATGATTTCAACGCCTACCGGTGCAAGGTGTACGTCAATTTCAATTTCCTTGTCGTCCAGATCGCCCTCGCGTAATTTCTTGCGCATTTTTTGACGGGTCGATTCTTCGGTGTCGGACAGCATGCCGCCATTCGCTCTGGGCAGCAGAATATCCAGAACCCGGTCTTCGGCGGCATCGAAAGCCTTGTTTTCAACCTTGTCCATTTCGATTGTGCGGGTCATTTTGACCGCCGTATCGACTAAATCGCGGACAATAGAATCGACATCGCGGCCGACATAGCCGACTTCGGTAAATTTGGTGGCTTCAATCTTAATGAACGGCGCATTGGCCAGGCGTGCGAGGCGGCGGGCAATTTCAGTTTTGCCGACGCCGGTAGGACCAATCATTAAGATATTTTTAGGGGTAATTTCTTCGCGTAGCGCAGGGTCGACCTGTTGGCGGCGCCAGCGGTTACGTAGCGCAATGGCGACAGCGCGCTTGGCATTGGCTTGGCCGACAATATGCTTGTCCAGCTCGGTTACGATTTCTTTGGGAGTCATTTGGGTCATTTGTCTACTCGTTAGGTTCGGCGTCGAGTTCTTCAATACGCAAATTGTGGTTGGTATAAATACAAATATCAGCGGC
>Ga0207973_100461_pt1 | contig 12400 bp, 12 predicted proteins | sample LakWasMe82_HOW10_2_FD_183908 | JGI IMG/M metagenome (GOLD analysis project Ga0207973, IMG submission 183908) | Freshwater sediment methanotrophic microbial communities from Lake Washington under simulated oxygen tension - Sediment Metagenome... | ecosystem: Environmental > Aquatic > Freshwater >... | reverse complement strand
GTGGCAACCCGAAGGGAACGGGGCTGGCAGGGCCCATCTCGTCGTTGAACTCCTTGCCCAGGCAGCCAGCCTGGGCTGCGTCGTCCGCCTAGACCTGGGCCCTGCCGGCCCCGTTCGCACGGGCAAACGTCGTGTTAACAGGCCCTAGGGCCTCAGTGCCCGGCGAAATCCACCAGGGTGTGCAGGGGCAGGCCGGCGGCGCGCAGGCGCGCCGAGCCGCCGAGTTCGGGCAGGTCGACGATGGCGGCGCCCTCGATCACCGTGGCGCCCAGGCGCTGCAGCAGGCGCGCGCCGGCCAGCATGGTGCCGCCGGTAGCGATCAGGTCGTCGATCAGCACCACGCGGTCGCCGGGCTGCACCGCATCGGTATGCATCTCCACCGTGGCACTGCCGTATTCGAGCTCATAGGTTTCCTCCACCGTGGTGAAGGGCAGCTTGCCCTTCTTGCGGATCGGGATGAAGCCGACATTGAGCTCGTAGGCCAGCACCGAGCCGATGATGAAGCCGCGCGCGTCCAGCCCGGCGATGGCGGCCGGCCGGGTGTCGAAATAGCGGTGCACGAACTGGTCGATCAGCACGCGGAACACGCGCGGGTTCGACAGCAGGGGCGTGATGTCGCGGAACTGCACGCCGGCCACGGGCCAGTCGGGCACGGTGCGGATGTGCTGCTTGATATAGGCGCTGGGGTCTTGCATGCCCCGATTGTCCGCCGGATCAGGCGATCCTGGCCTCGCACACCATCCTGGCGCGGCCGCCCTGCTTGGCCTTGTAGAGCGCCGCATCGGCGGCCTCGAGCAGGCTTTGCGCTGCCACCTGGCTGTGCCCCAGCCGCGCCGCCACGCCGATGCTGAGGCTCAGCGTGGGTCGCACCGGCGAGGCCTCGTGCTCGATCGCGGCCAGGCGCAGGCTGTCGAGGCAGCGCTGTGCCACCACCTGGGCGCCGGCCAGATCGGTGTCGACCAGCAGCACCACGAACTCCTCGCCGCCATAACGGCACACCGACTCACCCCCCCGGCCGACGCAGGAGCGCAGCAGGGTGGCGACGCGGCGCAGCGCGTCGTCGCCCGCGACATGGCCGTAGCGATCGTTGTATTGCTTGAAGTGGTCGATGTCCACCAGCAGGATGGCCAGCGGCTGGCCCGAGCGGGCGCTGCGCAGCCACTCCTGCTGCAGGGCCTGGTCGAACAGGCGGCGGTTGCCCACGCCGGTGAGACCGTCGGTGGTGGACTGGCGCGCCAGCAACTCGTTAGCGCGCTTCAGGCGCAGCTCCTGGCGCTTGCGCTCGCTGAAGTCGGTGACGATGCAGACGAACAGATGGGTGGTGGCGGTGCGCACCTCGGCCATGGTGAGCTGCAGCGAGAGCTCCTCGCCGCTGCGGTGGCGCGCGCTCACCTCGCGCGGCTGGCCCAGCAGCGACTGCGGCGCCAGCTCGCTGAGGCTGCCGCTGAACAGCATGCTCAGGTGGCCGCCCTGCAGCTCGGCGGCGCTGAAGCCGAACAGCTGCTCGCAGCTGGGGTTGACCTCCAGCACATGGCCCTCGGCATCGAGCGTGAGGATGCCGTTCATGGCCGACTGGATGATGGCGTGCAGATGGGCCTGGCTGGCGGCCAGGCGTTGCTGCTCGTGGATCAGGTCGCTCACGTCCATGCGCACGCCGACGATGCCGCCCGAGGGGGTGCGGCGTTCGAACACGCGCAGCCACATATCGTCATGGACACTTTGCAGCAGGGGCGCGCTCTGGCGGCCGCGCTGGCGCTTACGCTCGGCCAGCCATTCTTCCTCGCGGCCGATCGCCTCGCGTATGCCTTGGCGTGACAGCGAGACGCGCACCATGTCCTCGAAGCCGGCGCCGCGCTGGAACTCGCGCAGCATGTGCGGAAAGATCTCCACCAGGCGCTGGTTGAAGGCCACCAGGCGGTCGTCTTCATCATAGATCTCGACGCTGGCGGGCAGGGCGTCGATGGCCTCCTCCAGCGTGCGCTGGGCGCGCTCGGCCTTGGCGCGGGCGTGCCGCAGCGTGCTCAGGGCCGCCAGCGCCAGCAGGCTGCTCAGTGCCAGCAGGCCCGTCAGCAGCCAGGGCAGCCAGCCCGCATCGCCGCCGCCCAGGCTCAGCGCCAAGGCCGCGGCCTGGCCCAGCAGCAGCAGGGCGAAGGCCAGCGCGGGCCAGGAGCGGGCAAGGGCGAAGCGGCTCATCCAGGATGCGGACTCATGGTTTGCCCGCATGCTAGTCAGCCGGGCCCCTGCAGGTATCCGGCAAGACCCTTCCCTCTTCGGGGGGCTTGCTGGGCTCAGGCGCCGCGCGTCACCGGCATCTTCACCTGGTCGGTCGGCAGCTTCATGTGGCGCGACAGCTCCAGCTTGGCCAGCGAGTTGCGGTGCACCTCGTCCGGGCCGTCGGCAAAGCGCAGCGTGCGCTGGTGCGCCCACATCATGGCCAGCGGGGTGTCGCCGCTGACGCCGGCGCCGCCATAGACCTGCATGGCCCAGTCGATCACCTGCAGGGCCATATTGGGCGCGACGATCTTGATCATCGCGATCTCGGCCTTGGCGACCTTGTTGCCCACCGTGTCCATCATGTAGGCGGCCTTGAGCGTGAGCAGGCGAGCCTGGTCGATCATGCAGCGCGCCTCGGCGATGCGCTCCTGCGTGACGGTCTGCTGCGCCAGGGTCTTGCCGAAGGCGACGCGCGAGACGGCGCGCTGGCACATCAGTTCCAGCGCGCGCTCGGCGGCGCCGATCGAGCGCATGCAGTGGTGGATGCGGCCGGGGCCGAGGCGGCCCTGGGCGATCTCGAAGCCGCGGCCCTCGCCCAGCAGCAGATTGCCGACCGGCACGCGCACGTTCTTGAGCTCGATCTCCATATGGCCATGCGGCGCATCGTCGTAGCCGAACACGGTGAGCGGGCGCAGTACCTTGACGCCCGGCGCGTTGGCGGGCACCAGAATCATCGACTGCTGCTCGTGGCGGCCGGCCTCGGGGTTGGTCTTGCCCATCACGATGTAGATGGCGCAGCGCGGGTCGCCGGCGCCCGAGGACCACCACTTCACGCCATTGATGACGTACTCGTCGCCATCGCGCACGATGCTGCACTCGATATTGGTGGCGTCGCTGGAGGCCACCGCGGGCTCGGTCATCAGGAAGGCCGAGCGGATCTCGCCGCGCAGCAGCGGCTCCAGCCATTGGTCCTTCTGCGCCTCGGTGCCGTAGCGCTCCAGCGTCTCCATATTGCCGGTGTCGGGGGCCGAGCAGTTGAAGACCTCGGCGGCCCACCAGACGCGCCCCATGATCTCGCACAGCGGCGCGTACTCGAGGTTGGAGAGGCCCTCCGGTGCGCGCGAGGACTTGGGCAGGAACAGATTCCACAGCCCGGCCTGGCGCGCCAGCGGCTTCAGCTCCTCGATCAGCTTGGTGGCCAGCCAGGGGTTGCCGGCGCGGCGGTTCGCCTCGATCTCGGCATGCAGGCGCTGTTCGTTGGGGTAGATGTGCTGGTCGAAGAAGGCGAGCAGACGGGCCTGCATCGCCTGGACCTTGGGGCTGTAGTCGAAGTTCATCATGCGGGGTCTTCCGGTTGCGAGAGTTTCAGGTCCTGCCTGGCCTCACGGTAGCGCAGGTATTGTTGGTAGAGCGCTTCCATGGTGGTGTGGCGTTCTTCCACATGCAGGGCGCCGGTGGGCGCGAAATTGCAGACGCGCAGCAGCCAGTCGTCGGGCGCCGCGCCCACGTCCAGCACATTGATGCAGGCCGGGCTCTGCACCAGCGAGCCATACAGCAGGCGCTGGCCGCCGCTCAGCGCGTGCGAGAGGATGGCGGCGTTGACGACGCCATGCAGCACCAGCAGGGCGCAGTCCCAACCCGGGTCGGCGCGCAGCCGCGCCACCGCGGGCAGCACGCGGTCCAGCAGCTCGCCGACGCTTTCGCCATTCAGGAAGCGCGTGTCCTCACCCAGCCGGGCATGGTGCAGGCCGGTGAAGGCGGCCTGCAGATCGGCCTGCGGGATCTCGGCCAGGCGGCCGCCGCGGATCTCCTGCAGCTCGGGCCAGGTCTGCGGGCTCAGGGCTTGCGCGCTCGCGCCGAGCTGCTGCAGCACCAGGCCGGCGGTCTGCACGGTGCGCGGCAGGCCCGAGACGATGACGCGGTCGAAGCGCACGCCCTCGCGGGCGAACTGCTCGCCGGCGGCGCGCGCCTGGGCCTGGCCCAGTTCGTTGAGCGAGACCTGCTCGGGCAGCACCGGCCGGCCGGTGGTGGCGTCGAAATAGCTCACCGCGCCGTGGCGCATCAGGTAGATGCGGCGGCGCTGGCCGGGGGCGGTGGTGGAACTCATGTGCCGCAGTGTGGCGCAAGCCGCGGCGCGCGCATGTCACGCAGGCATCAGGCTGTCGCCCGGGCGCCAGGGCTTGATCGGCGCCGGATCGCCAACGCGCGCACAGGCACGCTCAGGCGCGCAGCAATTTTTCCTCGGCCAGCGCCAGTGCCCCCGGCGTGCCCGAGAGCACCAGGGTGTCGCCGCCCTGCAGCAGCAGCTGGTCCTCGGCCTGCACCACCGCGCCGCCGGCGCGCTTGACCGACACCACCGCCACCCCGGTGGCATGCAGGGCCAGCTGGCCGAGTGGCTGCCTGGCGTAGGCGCTGGCGACCGGCAGGGTGACCGAGCGCAGGCGCGCCTGCTCGCGCTCCTCGGCGGTGTCGTCGTCGGCGCCATGGAAGTAGCCGCGCAGCAGGCCGTAACGCGCATCGCGCGCATCGCGGGTGAGGCGTATCACGCGCCGCATCGGCACGCCCACCAGGGCCAGCGCATGGCTGGCCAGCATCAGCGAGCCCTCGATGGCCTCGGGCACCACCTCGGTGGCACCGGCGGCACGCAGGCGTTCGAGGTCGCTGTCGTCGATGGTGCGCACCACCACCGGCACATGGGCGGCATGGGCGCGCACCAGCTGCAGGATCTTCAGCGCCGAGGGCGTGTCGGGGTAGCTCACCACCACCGCGCTGGCGCGCGACAGGCCGGCCGCCATCAGGCTTTGCAGGCGCGCGGCGTCGCCGAACACCACGCTCTGGCCGGCCGCCGCGGCCTGGCGCACGCGGTCGGGGTCGAGGTCCAGCGCCATATAGGGGATGTGCTCGCCCTCCAGCAGGCGCGCCAGGTTCTGGCCGCTGCGGCCGTAGCCGCAGATGATGACGTGGGCGTCGGCCTTGATGGCCTTCTTGGCAATCGTCGTCAGCTGCACCGATTGCAGGAGCCAGTCGCTGGCCGAGAGCTTCATGACGATGCGGTTGCTGTACATGATGATCACCGGCGTGGCCAGCATCGACAGCACCATGCTGGCCAGCACCGGGCTGACCCATTGCGCCGCGACCAGCTCCTGCTGCGCCCCCAGGGTCAGCAGCACGAAGCCGAATTCACCCGCCTGCGCCAGGTAGAGGCCGGTGCGCAGCGAGACCCCGGTGGGCGCCTGGAACAGCTTGGCCAGCGCGGCGATGAGCAGGAACTTGGCCATGGTGGGCACCAGCGTCAGCACCACCACCAGCGGCCATTGCGCGCTCACCGCGCGCCAGTCCAGCTTCATGCCGATGGTGATGAAGAACAGCCCTAGCAGCACGTCGTGAAAGGGCCGGATGTCGGTCTCCACCTGGTGCTTGAACTCGGTCTCGGCAATCAGCATGCCGGCGATGAAGGCGCCCAGCGCCAGCGAGAGCCCGGCATGCTCGGTGAGCCAGGCCAGGCCCAGGGTCACCAGCAGCAGGTTGAGCATGAAGAGTTCTTCGCTCTTGCGGCGCGCCACCAGGGTGAGCCACCAGCGCATCACCTTCTGGCCGCCGGCCAGCAGCAGGGTCAGCAGGGCCACCGCCTTGAGGCCGGCCCAGGCCAGCGAGCTGGCCATCTCCGCGCCGCTGCTGTTCAGTGCCGGGATCAGCACCAGCAGCGGCACCACCGCCAGATCCTGGAACAGCAGCACCGCGATGACGCGCCGGCCATGCTCGCTTTCCAGCTCCAGCCGTTCGGCCATCAGCTTCACCACGATGGCGGTGGAGCTCATCGCCATGGCCGCACCCAGCACCAGGGCGCCCTTCCATTCCAGCTCCCAGGGCAGGCCCAGGGCGTCGAGCCCGCGGTCCAGCATCACATGGCCCGCCATGGTGCCGAGGATGGTGAGCGCCACCTGCAGCAGCCCCATGCCGAACACCAGGCTGCGCATGCTGCGCAGCTTGGGCAGGTTGAACTCCAGCCCGATCACGAACATCAGGAACACCACGCCGAACTCGGCCAGGTAGTTGACGCCGGCGCTGCGGCCCGAGAGCTCCAGCGCGTTCGGACCGATCAGCACCCCCACCACCAGATAGCCCAGCATGGGCGGCAGCTTGAAGAAGCGGCAGGCCACCACGCCCAGCACCGCGGCCACCAGGTAGAGCAGGGTCAGATCCAGCGAGTTCATCATGTGCCGATGGTAACGGTCGTGCTTGGCGGCCCGGCGCCATGCCAAGCCTGCATGAGGCGATGCAAGCCACATGCCAGACCGGCCGCAGCGACCGGCAAGCGCACCCTATGCGCATGCCGCATGGGCACATGTGCACTCGGCTTTGGCAAGCGCATGGGCTTCGCGATACCGTTCGCGCCACCAAAAATTACGGAGCAGTACATGCCCAATTTGTCTTTCGTCTCGCCCACGCGCAACAGTCCCTGGGGTACCTACCTGTCCCAGATCGACGCCGTTGAACCCTACCTGGGTCATCTGGCACGCTGGGTCGAGACGCTGCGCCGCCCCAAGCGCGCGCTGATCGTGGACATCCCCATCGAAATGGATGACGGCAGCATCGCCCACTATGAGGGCTACCGCGTGCAGCACAGCCTGACGCGCGGCCCCGGCAAGGGCGGCGTGCGCTACCACCCCGATGTGACGCTGGAAGAAGTGATGGCGCTGTCGGCCTGGATGACGATCAAGAACGCCGCGGTCAACCTGCCCTATGGCGGCGCCAAGGGCGGCATCCGCCTCGATCCCAAGACCTTGTCGATGAAGGAACTGGAAAAAGTTACGCGCCGGTACACCAGCGAGATCGGCATCATCATCGGCCCGCAGCAGGACATTCCTGCGCCCGACGTCAACACCAACGGCCAGATCATGGCCTGGATGATGGACACCTACTCGATGAACACCGGCGCCACCGCGACCGGCGTCGTCACCGGCAAGCCGATCCCGCTGGGCGGCTCGCTGGGCCGCGTGGCCGCCACCGGCCGCGGCGTGTTCGTGATCGGCCGCGAGGCGATGCGCCGCCTCAATATCGCGATGGAAGGCGCGCGCGGCTTCGGCAATGTGGGCTCGATCGCCGCCAAGCTGTTCGCTGCCAATGGCGCCAAGATCGTGGCCGTGCAGGACCACACCGGCACCATCCTGAACGACCGCGGCATGGACATGCAGGACCTGCTCGACCACGTGGCCAAGACCGGCGGCGTGGGCGGCTTTGCCGGCGCCGACCATATCGCCAACGAGAACTTCTGGGACGTCAAGACCGATGTGCTGATCCCGGCCGCGCTGGAAGGCCAGATCACCGCCGAGCGCGCCCAGCGCCTCTCCACCCGCCTGGTGCTGGAAGGCGCCAACGGCCCCACCACCCCCGATGGCGACCAGGTGCTGGCCGACCGCGGCATCATCGTCGTGCCCGACGTGATCGCCAATTCGGGCGGCGTGACGGTCTCCTACTTCGAATGGGTGCAGGACTTCTCGTCCTTCTTCTGGACCGAGGACGAGATCAACGTGCGCCTGGACAAGATCATCACCGGCGCCTTCAAGGGCATCTGGGAGACCTCGGAACAGCACCGCATCTCGCTGCGCACCGCCGCCTTCACGGTGGCCTGCACGCGCGTGCTGCAGGCGCGCGAGGAGCGCGGTCTGTATCCCTGACACCAAGGGCTCGTCCCTGCCAAGCAAAGGCCACCCAGGGGTGGCCTTTTTTCTTCTTCTGCCGCGTCAATCCCGCAGGGTCACGCGCCGCAAGGGCTTGTGCCAGCTGGCCGGCAAACCCTGCAGCACCTCGCCGGCCTGCAGTGAGCGGATCGGCACGCCCAGGTCGGTGGGGATGCGCTGGCGGGCCTGCAAGGCCATATAGCGCAGCGCACTCACGCGCAGGAAGGAGGCGAAGTTGCCGACGGCGCCGCGTGCCTGCACCAGCTCGTCGTAGAGCTTTTCGATCAGCTGGATCACGCCCAGGCCATCGCGCGCGCCGATCTCTTCCAGCACCTCCCAGTGCAGGTTCTCCAGCCGGATGCTGGTGACCACGCCATGCAGGCGCACCGAGCGCGTGCGCGACTCGTAGGACTCCGGGTTGGCGCTGATGAAGACTTCGCACATGCTCGTCACCTCCTGGCTGTGCCGCAGTATGGCTTAGGGCCTGCTAACACCACGGCAATGGGCCGCGTTGTCAGCCAGAAAGGCCGCAGGCAAGGCGCAAACCGCAGCCGGGTTGGACACCCGGCGAGGATTTGCAACGCGGCCTGCGGTCTTTCTGGCCACAACCCTGCGGGAAGGCTCGTTGCCGTGGTTTAACAGGCCCTAAAGGCTGATGCGCGTGCCCAGCACGGCCAGGAACTGCGCAATCCAGGCCGGGTGCGCTGGCCAGGCCGGGGCGGTGACCAACTGCCCGTCGGTGACGGCCTGGTCCACCGGGATGTTGGCGTAGTCGGCACCGGCCAGCCTGACCTCGGCGGCGCAGGCCGGATAGGCCGAGACCTGCTTGCCGCGTATCACGCCCGCCGCCGCCAGCAGCTGCGCACCATGGCAGATCGCCGCGATCGGCTTGTTGGCATGCGCGAAATGCTGCACCAGCTCCAGCACGCCAGGCAGGGTGCGCAGGTACTCGGGCGCGCGACCGCCGGGGATCACCAGACCGTCGTAGTCCTCGGGCCGGATGTCGGCAAACGTGGCGTTGAGGGCAAAGCGGTGGCCGGGCTTCTCGGAATAGGTCTGGGCACCCTCGAAGTCGTGGATGGCGGTCAACACATGCTCGCCGGCCGCCTTGCCTGGGCATACCGCATGCACCTGGTGGCCCACCGCCAGCAGGGCCTGGAAGGGCACCATGATCTCGTAATCCTCCACGTAGTCGCCGGCCAGCAACAACAGTTTCTTGGCACTCATCGATGTCTCCTGTTTGGGTTTGGACGCGCGTTGATTGTGGAAATTCGTGAGGCAGGGCGGGTAGTAGCCGGCCACTACAGTGCAGGCGGCCGCCGCTACACTGCCCGGATGAGCATTTCCCCCCAGCAATTCGATGCCGCGCGCGCGGTGGACCTGGGTCGCGAGACCTTGCAGATCGAGGCCGCCGCGCTCACCGCGATGGGCCCGCGCCTGGGTGATGCGTTTGCACACGCGGTGCAGCTGGTGCTGGCCTGCAGCGGACGCGTGGCCGTGATGGGCATGGGCAAGAGCGGCCATGTGGGCCGCAAGATCGCCGCCACCCTGGCCTCCACCGGCACGCCGGCGCTGTTCGTGCACCCCGCCGAGGCCAGCCATGGCGACCTCGGCATGGTCACGCCCAAGGACGTGGTGCTGGCGCTCTCCAATTCCGGCGAGAGCGACGAGCTCAACGCCATCCTGCCGGTGCTCAAGCGCCTGGGTGCCCACATCATCGCGATGACCGGCGGCGCCGCCTCCAGCCTGGCGCGCCACGCCCATGTGGTGCTCGACAGCCGGGTCGACCAGGAAGCCTGCCCGCTCAACCTCGCGCCCACCGCCAGCACCACCGCGCAGATGGCGCTGGGCGATGCCCTGGCCGTAGCCCTGCTGGATGCGCGCGGCTTCAAGCCCGAGGACTTTGCGCGCTCGCACCCCGGCGGCGCGCTGGGCCGCAAGCTGCTGACCCATGTGCGCGACCTGATGCGCAGCGGCGCGGCGCTGCCGCGCGTGCGGGCCGAGCTGCCCTTCACCGAGATGATGCGCGAGATGTCGGGCAAGAGCCTGGGCGTGGCCATCCTGGTGGACGAGGAGGACCGCGTGCAGGGCATCTTCACCGACGGCGACCTGCGCCGCCTGATCGAGCGCGGCGGCGACCTGCGCACGCTCAAGGCCGGCGACGTGATGTCCAAGAACCCGCGTACCGTGCGCGCCGATGCGCTGGCGGTGGACGCGGCCGATTTGATGGAAGCTGCCCGCATCACCCTGGTGCTGGTGGTGGACGAGGCCCATCACCTGCTGGGCGCCATCAGCATCAACGACCTGATGTCGGCCAAGGTGATCTGATGGCCTTGCTGCAACCGGCCCTGCGCTTTGCGCCCGAACTCCTGCTCAAGGCCCAGGGGCCAGGTCTTGCTATCAAGGCGGCGATCTTCGACGTGGACGGCGTACTCACCGACGGCCGCATCTACATCGGCGAGCAGGGTGAGGGCGTGAAGGCCTTCAATACCCTGGACGGCCATGGCCTCAAGCTGCTGGCCCAGGGCGGCATCACGCCCATCATCATCACCGGCCGCGACTCGCCCGCGGTGCGCCGCCGCGTCGCCGATCTGGGCCTGCAGCACGCCGTCTATGGCGCCAAGGACAAGTTGGCGGTGGCCCAGCCGTTGCTGGACCGCTTGGGCCTGGACTGGCCCGAGGTGGCCGCGATGGGCGACGACTGGCCCGATCTGCCATTGCTGACGCGCGCCGGTTTTGCCTGCGCGCCGGCCCAGGCCCATGCCGAGGTGAAGGCGGTGGCGCACCATGTCACCGCGGCCGCGGGCGGCCATGGCGCGGCGCGCGAGTGCTGCGACCTGCTGCTGATGGCCGCCGGCCGCTACGCTGCGCTGCTGCAGGGCCATCTCAGCACCCTGGACGGAGGCGCGGCTTGACGACGACGACGGCGCGCCTGGCCCCCGCCGCGGCGGCGGCACCGCGCCTGCGGCAGCCGCTGATCTGGCGCCTGCAGGCCTTGCTCTCGGCCTATCTGCCGTTGCTGATGATGGCGCTGCTGGCGGCCGGCACCTGGTGGCTGGTCAAGCACACGCCCATGCCCGACGGGCCGATGGAGCCGGTGCCGGCCAAGCATGAACCCGACTACCAGATGAAGGGTTTCGAGATGCAGCGTTTCGCGCCCACCGGCGAGCTGCGCGTGCATCTGCAGGGCGCAGCGATGCGCCACTACCCCGATACCGACACCATCGAACTCGACGGCGTGCGCCTGCAGGCCTATGGCGAGAACGGCAGCCGCACCGAGGCGCAGGCGCGGCGTGCGCTCAGCAACAGCGATGGTAGCGAGATCCAGCTGCTGGGCGAGGTGCAGGTGCAGCGCTACCCGGCCAAGTCGGCGGCCGACGCCCTGCCCGATCTGCAGGTGCAGGGCGAGTTCCTGCATGCCTTCGTCAACACCGAGAAGCTGCGCTCGCACCTGCCGGTGCGCATCGCCACGCGTGGCGGCGAGATGCGGGCCCAGAACTTCGAGTACGACAACCTCAAGGGCCTGCTGAGCTTCAACGGCCCCAGCACGGCGCGCTTCGATCCGCCGGGGCTGCGCGGCAAGGCGGCCAAGCCATGACGAAACTGGTGTTCATCACCGGTGCCTCCAGCGGCCTCGGCCAGGCGATGGCGCTGCACTACTACCAGCAGGGCTGGGCGCTTGCCCTGGTGGCCCGGCGCGGCCAGGAGCTGGCCGACTGGGCGCAGGCGCAAGGCCTGAGCGCGGCGCGCTATCGCATCTACCCGGCCGACGTCAGCGATGTGGCCGCCATCACCGCGGCCGGGCGCCAATGCATCGCCGAGCAGGGCCTGCCCGACGTGGTGATCGCCAATGCCGGCATCAGCATCGGCATGGACACGGCGATCCCGGAGGACCTGGCGGTGCTGCAGCGCATCTACGCCACCAACAACATCGGCCTGGCCGCGACCTTCCAGCCCTTTGTGGCGGCGATGAATGCGCGCGGCAGCGGCCGCCTGGTGGGGGTGGCCAGCGTGGCCGGCATCCGCGGCCTGCCGGGGCACGCCGGCTATTGCTCCAGCAAGGCGGCGGTGATCAGCTTTTGCGAGAGCCTGCGCGGCGAATGCCGGCCCTACGGCGTGAAGGTGGTGACGATCGCGCCCGGCTACATCGCCACCCCGCTGACCAGCAAGAACCGCTACCGCATGCCCTTTCTGATGCAGCCCGCCGACTTTGCGGCGCGCGCCTATGCGGCCATCGAAGCCGGCGCCAGCCTGCGCTTCATCCCCTGGCAGATGGGGGTGGTGGCGCGCGCGATGCGGCTGCTGCCTAACGCGCTGTTTGACCGTCTGCTGGCCGGGCGTCCGCGCAAGCATCGGCAGGGCGAGTAAGGGCAAGAGCCAAAGAAAAAGGCACCCGAAGGTGCCTTTCTTTTGCAGTGCCGAAGCGCTGGCTGATCAGTAGCCGCCCGAACGGCCACCACCGTAGCCGCCACCGCCGCCACCACCGTAGCCGCCGCCGCCCGAAC
>Ga0207973_100457_pt1 | contig 12429 bp, 11 predicted proteins | sample LakWasMe82_HOW10_2_FD_183908 | JGI IMG/M metagenome (GOLD analysis project Ga0207973, IMG submission 183908) | Freshwater sediment methanotrophic microbial communities from Lake Washington under simulated oxygen tension - Sediment Metagenome... | ecosystem: Environmental > Aquatic > Freshwater >... | reverse complement strand
CAACCGGATAATGGTTTCAAGCTGCTTGCCAACCACACGCTCCATCACGCCAGCTTCACGCTCCAGCAAAGTTTCACCAACACACAAGATCGGGATTAAGCCATGACGTTTGGCCATCATGAATTTTTCGGCAATATTTTCATCCGACTCGCAATAGGCAGTACTACGCTCGGAGTGGCCGATAATGACATGGTGTGCACCAAAGTCACGCAGCATTTCCGCGCTCACTTCGCCGGTATAAGCGCCCTCTTCATACTTAGCAATATTTTGCGCCCCCCAAGCGACGGCGGTGCCGGCCAGCACAGATTGCACTTGCGCCAGATAAGGGTAAGGCACGCACACCACCACATCGGTTTGCGGTAAGGATCGCAAGCCTTGCAGATAGCCATCAAGCAGCGCCTGGTTGCGGACCAGGCTGCCATGCATTTTCCAATTGGCAACAACAAGCTTGCGTGGAGATAAGGGGGTGATATCAGAGCGGGACATGCAGAAATTAACTCACAATGTGCGGAGCGTTAGCTCGGTTGAATTCGCGTTGCGCGAATTTTACGCCCGCATACAGTGAGCGGCAAGCACAACAGGGCATATTGCAACGAATCAGCAGCATTCGTGCAACACACCCTTTACGAATCCATTAAGCCGTTAAAAACGGATAGTCAGTATAGCCATGCTCGGTACCACCATAAAAAGTCGCTGAGTCTGCTGTATTGAGAGACGCATTGCTAGCAAAACGCGCCACCAGATCGGGGTTGGCAATAAACGGCACCCCGTAAGCCACTGCATCGGCATGACCGCTGGCAATCGCCGCATCACCGCGCGCCTTGTCATAACTCAGGTTAGCGATATAGCCATTATTAAACAGCTGACGGAATGTCGCAAAGTCAAACGGCTCAGACTCACCGCCGCCATGAATGCCACCTTCCACCGCATGCAGGTAAGCCAGGTTGAATGGATTCAATGCCTGCGCAACATAATTGAACGTCTGTTGCGGCTGACTATCTCGCATGTCATTGAATGGATTCACCGGAGATAAACGTACACCGACTTTATCGGCGCCTATGGTATTGACCACAGCCTGCACCACCTCCAGCAAAAGGCGCGTACGGTTTTCAAGGGAGCCGCCATATTGATCCTGACGCTGATTGCTACCATCACGCAAAAACTGGTCTAGCAGATAGCCATTCGCCGCATGCACTTCCACGCCATCAAACCCCGCTGCGATGGCACAACGTGTGGCATGCACGTAGTCCTGCACAATACCAGCTAACTCAGAAACATCCAGCGCCCGCGGCGTCACGTAATCTTGCAAACCCTGATAAGTAAACGCCTGACCGGCAGGCTTCAAGGCCGAAGGCGCGACAGGCGTCGCCTGGTTAGGCAACAGACTCGGATGCGAAATACGCCCCACATGCCACAACTGAATCACAATTTTGCCACCCTTGGCATGCACGGCATCAGTGACTTTTTTCCAGCCCGCGACCTGTGCGTCCGTATAAATGCCTGGCAACGCCGGATAACCATGCGCCATTGGCGAGATCGGTGTAGCCTCAGTAATAATCAGGCCTGCCGTTGCGCGCTGCTCGTAATAGGTGACGTTCATTGCCTGTGGCACACCGCCCTCGCCCGCACGATTGCGCGTCAGTGGCGCCATGACCACACGGTTTTGCAAGGCAATATTGCCCAACTTGACTGGGGAAAACAAATCCAATGCCATTTACCTGCTCCTTTAAAGGTGAGTAGTCGCGCAGGCACTTCGCCCGCGCAGCCACTTGCTTAATTACGCTTATTTGGCTTTCACGCCTTCAATCAGCAAGGTGATTTCAATATCATCACCCACAGGCGCGTTCGCACCTGCTGCCCAGCCAAAACCATAATCTGAAGCCTTGATAGTCAAATGACCTTCAAAACCCGCACGTTGGCCGCCCCATGGGTCTGAACCATAACCTAATACCTTGACCGGGATATCCACCACTTTGGTCACACCATGGATGGTCAATTTGCCTTGCATCACCGCCTGCGTCTGGCTGCTGGCAGTAAACTTTGTGCTTTCAAACAGAATTTGCGTGTACTTGCCCACATCCAGGTATTTGTCCGCCTTGATATGCTCGTCACGCTTGCCGAAACCGGTATTCACACTGCTGACATTAATCGCCGCACGTACAGTTGCCGTATTCAGATTGGCAGGATCCAGTGTCACCACGCCGGTGACATCATTAAACGTCCCGGTGGTTTTTGACACCACATGGCGAATACTGAAGTTAGCAAAGCTATGGGTAGCATCGATGTTGTAGGTATCGGTCGCCGCCCACGCCTGTGAAGCTGTTAACAAACCCAGCGCAAGAATGATTTTTTTCACTTATAGTCTCCTTCGTTTTTAGTTAATCGCTGCGTTATGCAGATTTTGAAAATCGCTTGGTCGTCGTTGCCACACGCTCACCCAAGTGTTCAGCTGTCAGCAAATCACTCTGAATCGGTGCCAAATCCGGGCCTTGATCGGAGTTGGCCTGCGCCATGGCGCCCAAAAAGCTACCCAAACGATTTAAGTCGTTGACCGAACCATTGCTGTGATTGTTCCCCGGCAGCAAACCCAAACTGACCCAAATCATGCCATGCTGGGCTGCGAACACTGACAATTGCGCCAAGGTGTTCAACTTATCTCCACTCTGGCTGGCTGAAGTGGTGAAGCCTGCGGCAATTTTGTCTTGCCAGTCACGTGTGTACCAGGCTTTAGAACTGGCATCCATAAAGGCTTTAAATTGGGCAGAAGCCGAGCCCATATAGGTTGGGCTGCCAAAGATAATCGCATCGCTGGCCTTGAGCAAATCCCATTGCTGCTGCGCCTCATCCACCGTCAGCAGATTCACCGTCACGCCCGCCACTTTTTGTGCGCCACGCGCCACTGCTTTGGCCTGCTCAGCCGTGTGCCCATAACCACTATGATAAACAATTGAAACCTGAGTCATTTTTTAGCTCCTTATCAATAATTCAAAATCAATAATTCAAACGATTATTCGCCAACTTGTGGCAAATCAAACCACAACACTTCACTCTCATTGACAGCGCGCATACTCAACTCACTCGCCGCATCCACCGTCAGCGCATCACCCGCTTGCAGGCGCTGGCCATCAATCTCTACTTCGCCACGGGCAATATGCAGATAAGCAGAACGGCCTGCCATGACATGTACAGGCAAAGCCGCATCGGCCGTCAGCACAGTGGCATACAGTGACACATCCTGATGTACTTTTAATGACCCTGCCTGCGCACCAGGCGAAGCAATCAGCGCCCAGCGATTTTGCTTATCTTTAAGCGAAATGGTTTTGTCTTCATAACCGGGCGGCAGCCCCAAAGTATCAGGCGTAATCCATATCTGTAACAAATGGGCAGTGGTTTGCGCGGAAGCATTCATTTCACTGTGGCGCACACCGGTGCCCGCCGTCATGCGCTGCACATCTCCGGCGCGTATCACTTCACTATGGCCCATGCTGTCGGTATGCCGCAGCTCACCTGCCAGCATATAGGTGATGATCTCCATGTCCTGATGGCCATGCATACCAAAACCGGTCGTTGGCGCAACTTTGTCATCATTGATCACGCGCAACACCGAATATCCCATATGCTCAGGGTCGTAATAACTGGCAAATGAAAAACTGTGAAAGCTTTCCAGCCAGCCATGGTTAGCGTAACCACGCGTATTGGAAGGGCGAACATGTAACATTTATTCACTCCATTTGAAAGATTAACTGTATGATAAAAAAACACTTAATCTTTTGATAGCAAAACATTTTGCACCTCTTGTTCAGTTTTTTTGATTAACCTCACATGACAATCAAACTCAGTCTCGAAGCCCTGGAAGTCATTGATGCCATCGACCGCAAAGGTAGTTTTGCCGCCGCAGCCGAATCCCTTTATCGCGTGCCCTCTGCGCTAACCTACACCATTCGCAGGCTGGAAGAAGATCTGGGGCTGGAATTATTTGACCGTAGCGGTCATCGCGCCACACTCACACAAGCAGGCCTCGAACTGCTGAAAGAAGGCCGCTACCTGCTGGACGCGGCACACACACTGGAACGACGCGTGCAGCGTATTGCTACGGGCGTAGAAACCGATATCGCCATTGCAATCAGCGACCTGTTCGATTTCAAGCCCATCCTGCATATCCTGCAGAACTTTTACCAGCAAGAATTCGGCACCCGCGTCAAATTGCTGCGTGAAGTCTATGGTGGCAGCTGGGACGCATTACAATCCGGCCGGGCTGATATTTCAATCGGCGCGCCCGGTGATGCGCCACCCGGTGGGGTATTCTCCACCCATTTGCTCGGCCAACTGGAATTTGTATTTGCAGTTGCCCCGCATCATCCACTGGCCGCCCTGCCGGAACCATTGAGTGCCAGCGATATCGTGCAACATCGCGTGGTAGCCGCGGCCGACAGCTCACGTAACCTGCCACCACGCACCTCAGGCATTCTCTCCGGCCAGGATATTTTGACCGTACCGGACATGCAAACCAAATTGCAGGCACAAATTTCCGGCATTGCCATTGGCTACCTGCCAAAATCCCTGGCCCAGGCCGCCGCAGAAAACGGGCAACTCATGATTAAACAGGTATCTGAGCCCAAGCCGGTTGGCCCCACATTTATTGCCTGGCGCCAGCAACGTCCATCTGAGATGGGCAAAGCCATGCAGTGGCTGCTAAAACAATGTTCGCAACTGCCATTGGAGCAATTGCTGAGCAAATGATTTATCATCATCGATGTATGATGAAATGGACGCAATATGTCACAAGAACAACTGCCTGAAGAATTCGAACCGCTTAACCGTATTGCCATTAAAGCCATGCTTTGGCTCAATGGCCTGGCGCATATCATTATTGGATTGGCGCTGGCGACTTCAGTCATCATGTTCACCTGGCTGTTTTTTCTCGACGTCAAAGAAGCCGCCTACGCCCACAACCTGGTACATGGCTTTTTGCGTGCGCTAGGCACGCTGATGTTGCTCTGGTCGATCTCGGCCCTGATTTCTGCTGAAATCCGCTATCTGCGCGGCCACAAATTGCTGGTAGAAACCTTTATTGAAGTCGTGCTGGTCATGTTTTTGCGCAAACTGATCGTGCTACCGGTACAAGATGCGACACCCACCTATGAAGAAATCGGCATCTGGCTGGCAGGTGCTTTTATTATGGGGCTGGTGTACATCCTGATTCGCCTGGCCGATAAAAGCAGCAGCAGGTAACCAGCACATGCAAGATGAAGACTTTATGCGCCAGGCCATGATGCTGGCAGCCGAAGCTGCTGCTCTGGGGGAGGTCCCGGTCGGTGCTATCGTCGTCAAAGATGGCATCATCATTGGCAAAGGCCGTAACGCACCGATCAGCCTCAACGACCCGACTGCACATGCCGAAATCCAGGCCATGCGCGCGGCCGCCCAACACCTGGGCAATTACCGCCTGGTAGACTGCACACTCTACGTCACACTGGAGCCCTGTGCCATGTGCAGTGGCGCCATTCAGCACGCCCGTATCGCACGATTAGTGTATGGTGCCAGCGATCCGAAAACGGGGTGTTGTGGCAGTGTGTTGAACTTGATGGCTGAACAAAAGCTAAATCACCATTGCGAAGTGATTAGCGGTGTATTAGCCGCTGAATGCGGCGCAGCGTTGACTGACTTTTTCAGGCAACGTCGATTAGAAAAAACCAAAACTTAATCCCAAGATGTCACAAAACAACAAACCCGCCAATGGCGGGTTTGTTGTTTGCTCGCTGATAAAAATCAATTAAGCAGATTTACGACGGCGAACGATACCGCCGATCAGGCCCAAACCAGCCATGAACATGGCATAGGTTTCAGCTTCCGGCACAACAGTTGCAGAAGTAGCTAATACGTTCAAACGGTAGTTCAACCCTGTATTAGAACCATTCACAATGCTGTTACCCCAGTAGCCGCTAGAAGCCATGCCACCACCGTTTGCAGCCGTGTTACCACGGATACGAATCCAGAAGTATGCGTCAGGCGCATTTGCATCACTGTTGTGCTCAACAGCATTTGCCAACAATTGGTCAACCGAGAAACCAGTGTAAGCAGCTACGCCACCATTCAGATAGTCAATGGTTGAGAACTGACCATTCGTAAATGTGCTGGTTGCAAAGTTGATTTCTTGACCAAATGCAGGGTCTGATGCGTCAGCACCCCAACCACCAACAGGTGTTGATGCAGCACAGCTAGTACCATAACCTACACAACCATTTTCTTCCCATTCAATGCTGTTGGTGTTCAAGCCTGCAACGTAACGCACGTTATCGCTACCGAGCAGCTCAGTGCCAGCAAAATTCATTTCATAAGATGAGATCCAAACAGCACCGGTGTTGCCTGATGCAAACTGGCTCAAGTTGCTCAGATTAACAGTCACGCGCACACCATCACCAGCAGACAAATCTGCCAAGTCAGTCACAGTCACTGTACCAACACTGTTTGCAGTTATGCCGTAATTGTTAGTTGCAATGAAATTCAGATCGAAAATTGCAGTTTTAGCAGAAGCTTGTGCAGAAACAGCTAACAATGCAACAAGTACAGACGTTTTAATGACTTTTTTCATATAGGAAATCCCCTCAAGTCGGGTGGACTAGCCACCCTTGATTTTAAAAGTGCTTTTCAAGTTAAACTACATAGTGATAATAATTAAGCTTGCTTTTTCTGACGGCGTGCAAAGGCAATTGCACCCAGGCCCAACATCATCAAAGCGTAATTTTCGGGCTCTGGCACGGGTGTCACCGTGGTAGGAATAAAGCCCGCAATAAATCCACCTGCAGGGCTTTGCCCCTCTTCACCTGCTTGATAGAAACCAATCGCCTGTGAGCCGACTGTGTAATCTGTCGCATTTGTTTTTACAAAAAACAAACCAGACCATGGATTCTCTTCTGTCAAACTAAAATCACCCATTTGACGCACAGTACCCTCATTTAAGGCAAAGCTTGCGCCGCCAGTCGTAGAGGTTGTCTTAGCAGCCTGATACATTCTCAAATCATAATCAGATGAGTAGGTCCAAGCTGCAGCCGTACTGTACCCAGTAAAACCATAGCGATACAGATAGTTAGCTTCTTCGCTGTTATCTTCGCGATTTAAATAACGTGTTGCAAAAACCAGGGAGTTGTCTGCACTATCTCTGTAAACAAAGTCGAAGATATCAGCCTGCGCTGAACCAGGTGCCAAATCAACCCCGCGAGTGACTTGCCAATCAACCAGAGTCAACGTACCTGTAGACAAAGTCGTACCAGCACTAAAGGTACGGTAATTAATCAAACTGGCAACGATATCACCTGTACCACCGTCAGCAAAAGATGTGGAAATGTCGTCGTAACCTGCTAAGTAAGTTGCAGAAACTGTTTCGATATACAACTTGTCAGCATTTTGATTATTTGAACCTTGAACAAATCCACCCAAAGCTGCAGAAACATTAGTTCCATCGCCATTTGTTAATGTTTGAAAGCTGCCAGCCTGTGCTGACAATGCTGCAAATGCCAGCATGGTTGATAGTGCCATTATTTTAAGCTTCATACCTCATCTCCTAATTAAATTTAAAAATTGCAATTTATTATGATTATTATTTTTTCATGGCTATGCCCGGCGCCAAGTATTCACAGAGCTAACTGCGACGCTTATTTAACTGAACCATAAAACCTGCGAGTCCAAGACCGCACATCAGCATTAATAACTGTGATGGTTCTGGGACTGGAATAACTGTCAACACACCTGAGGCCGCGTCATAATTCCAGCCGAGACCGTTGCTCAATGGACTTAAGGCAACTATTTGCGAGAATGCGCCAGTAGATGTGGTGAAGTCGAACAAATCAAATGTGTCTCCAGCGTTGCCCATATAGCCATTAATAAAGGAAAGTTTCAGCGTACCTCCAAAAGTGAGACTTCCGTTTACGGTCACATGGTCATATTCTGCACCCTGAACCAAGCCACCAATTTCAAATAGCGCTTCATTCGCACTACCGAAAATGACATCCCCATTAATGGTGACAGAGCCTGGACTATTGCCTGCGGAGTAACCTCCATTGAAAACAAAAGTACCCCCGCCACCTAGGTTAGCGCCCACCTGTTGATTGAATGAATCATTGAAAGTCGCAGTTGTACCCGCAACCGCATTAATTTGAGAGCCAGATGTCGCGACCACCTCTCCGTTGAATTGAGCATTACCGTAACTTACATTTAACTTTCCACTGACATTCATGTTATTACTGTATGTTCCGCCATATGTATTGACAGTTTCTCCAGACATAACACCAGCCTCCAGTTTTGTTGGAGCATATCCTGCCAACTTCACCGAAAGTACTGACTGCCCCTCTTCACCGCCTTGGCGAATCTCGATGGCATTACTAATAACCTTAAATGCAGTTGCATTGGTTCTAACTAGGTACAGCCCAGAAAGGGGATTACCTTCTGAGGCATTAATATCAGAACGAAAATCAACGACATTATCGCTATAAATATCCGCCCCTTGACCAAGGCCCTTATTGGAGGATGCAACGCTATAAAGTCTCAAGTCGGAATCTGACAAACGAGTCCATCCCGCCTGCACAGTAAAGCCGCTGTAACCATAACGAAAAATATCATTAGCCTCTGCGATATTCCGCTGACCATCTGGACGAGTGCCGAAGAATAATCTTGAGCCAATCACCACTGAGTTTGTCGTCGTATCCATAAAGACATAATCAGAAAATTTACCGGAGTAATAAGTAGCACCACTACCACTCAAAAAATCGGTATCAACCTGATTAATCAATGACAGCGTTGATGGAAAGTTATAAGTACCATCCCCTTTAGATGTTCCAGTAGGAATATATAGTGGGTCATTTACTGAGTTGGCCACGCCGCCACAACGAATCAAAGTTGAGTTCACCTTGCCACAGCCAGGTGTATTTCTTGCAGTTGGTAAATCTACAAATGCAGCTGACGCTTCTGACACGATTAATAACGAGCCAAATGTCGCTGCCAACAGTTTAACCATCGCTTTAGCTTTCATACTTATCCTCACAAATCCAATGAAATATTATTTTTTACTTCAGTGTTGCAAAAGGCATGCCAAAGATTAATCCATAAAAAATCACTTATAATTCATAACGTTAAAAACAATGTCATAGAAAAAAACTATAAATCACACGCTCCGCGGGTTGATTTAAACCAAAGCAGCAACCAATTGGTTTATAAAAACCAATCTCTTAATCGACCTTTAATTTCCTAGCCTTCCAGTCCAGGTCATAGCTCAAACCAAACCAGACAGCCCGCGGTGCTCCAGGACCAATAAAAGTCGTGTTTTTCCATTGATCGGAGTTATAGTTAAAACCGGAGGCATCACTCGCTGCAGCGCCACTGGTCGGAGTAAACGGTGTACGTCCAAGGTTACCTGCCGTGGCATATTCTCGATCAAATACATTGTCCAAACGCGCGAATAGAGAAAAGCCGTTATCGAATTTGTAATTAGCACGGAGATTAAACACGGCATAGCCAGGGATGGTGCCTTTGCCGATATAATCATATGGATCACGATTATTACCCCCCACACTCACGTTTGTCGCTTCGCGCACTTCATGCTTATTATTTTCATTGCCTCTCACATACGATGATGAGTGCAATACCATATTGAGCGTCATATCAAATTTCTTGCTTGGTGCATAATTCCAACTAGCTTGCACAATATGGTTAGGCATACCAGGCAACTCATCGCCAGGTTTAACGTAAACATAATTCTGAGCATCAACGACAACATTCGAACTGTTATTGGGATTGATAATTGATGAAGGTGACTCAAAAGTAGCTTTCATCCAGGTGTAATTAAAACTGAACCGGTGCGCGTCCCAAGCACTTGAGACACTGGCCTCAATACCCTGCCTAAGGGTGGCACCAAAGTTGTCGAATACCCCGCGATTTTTTCGGCCCAGCGGAACGAACAAGATATCGTTGGTGAGCTCTGTTCTAAAAAAGCTGAGATTCCAGTTTAGAGGCTGGCTTCCAACAAAGCTTTGCAAAACACCTCGAGTACCTGCCTCATAAGAGGTAGAGCGAACCTGCTTGAGATAAGGGTCCGCTGTGAGTGATGTAGGGATTGCACAACCAAACTGAAAGTTTATGTCATTAACAATTTGCGTTCGATCAATCGCACAACCAAGCTCAATAACAGAAGGGGTACGTGCCCCACGACTAACGTTACCGTACGCAACTAAATTTGGCTTAACCTCCCATGCAAATCCCGCAGACGGGTTGAAGCTACGATACAAATAATTACCCTTTGTACAAATAAAGCGAGCCTGTGAATCACTATCGCTTACCGCACACCTGTCATTATCTGGATCAAAATAAGTAGCCGGATTATCAAATTGATACAAGCCTTTCCCTCGTTCAGACTCTAGATAATTTTTTACCCGGGTACGATTGAATCTGGCACCCAAAGTTAAATGCACACTATCAACAGGAGACCATGTATCACTCACAAAAATACTTTTTGTCGTACTACTACCAGTCAAGCGGTTTCGCACAATAGGAAACGCTGCAGCAATCAAACCGTAATCAGTGTAATAACTCGGGTTCTCAACTAGCTGCCGCTCAGCACCAATATCTGCAAACATCTCACCTTGTTGAAAATTAATATCATTAGTGTCATAAGTAACCCCTGCTGTGAGTTCATTTTTATCTGTAATATGATTTAACTGAAAGGCGAAGCCTTTAGAGCCTTGGTCTAAGCTGGATGTACTGAACACTCCATTAGGTAGTAAACCAGCACATCCAGAACCTGGGCTATCTGAATTCGCACCACCATCAGGGTAACTTCCATCAGGGCACAATGGTGTTGAAATGCCAATGCGGTTTGACATCGCAGGGAAACCATCATAAAAATCGGAGCCAATTGCATCCTGTTTGACACTGCGACGATAGGTCAACCCTGATACGGTCACGTTATCACTAAGGTCAAACCTGCCGGTTAGGTTGTAATGCTCCAGTCCATTCTTGTTCTGGTCTGGGGATGTAAACACTGCTTTTCTATCTTGCTCATACAACTCATAAGGGACAACACCATTACCCGTTAAAGCGGTATCAACATTCAACGCAGTCAAACTAATTTCAGCAAAATCAGTGCGAAGATTTGCACTGGTAAATAATTGACGAACATTAGAAGGCGAGTTGTCACGCCAGCCATCCTCCTTGAAATGGTTATAGGCCACAAACAGGCCAAGCCTGCCATTATTAAAACCATTGGAGAATTGCATTTGTTCACGCCCCCAGGCACCACCCATCACCTCTGCGTGCGCCTGATTGTGCGTAAACCCGTTCTTGGTAGTCAGCGCCAAAGCACCACCTAGCGTATTCAGGCCAAATAGCGGATTAGATCCAGGAATCATATCGAGGCTGGCGATAGCATTCATGGGGATAAAATCCCAATTCACAACTTCACCAAAGGCCTCATTGACGCGTACACCATCCAGGTAAACGGAAATCCCTTGCGGGGTGCCGATCTGTGGCGAGGCGGTAAAACCACGAAAGTTTAGATCCTGCTGAAATGGGTTCCCGGCATAATCATTGATGGTGACCGATTGCATTGAGTTATTCATCAAGTCAGTGATATTGATTGACTTTGAATCCGCGATTTCTTTACCACTAATGCTTTGCACATTGGTGGTCATTTTTTCTTTATCAATCACCAGACCAGGCAATGGCGTAATGACACTACGCCGCTTCGCTTTAACCACTACTTCATCAAGCTGTATCGCACGTTGAGAGTCTGCGCTCTTCTGCTCGTTACTGGCAGCGTCATCGCCACCATCTGCCGCCACTGATACACAAGAATAGGTTGCAAGAAACAACACCGACTTTATTTTTTTATTTAACATACTTCCCCTCCGCAGGGGAAGACTGCAAAAATCAAACCATCTCAACCAAGATAATTAGATCAATATAATCAGACAGTTAAGATTTAATTAATCTTTACAACCACTTTTAACGGTTGCTGGCAGCCGCTTTGGCTGCAATAAACCATACAGAGCAAACCATTTGCTACGCAATAAACATCGCGCAAATAAAAAAAGCCCGCATTAAGCGGGCTTTTGTTTCATAACAACCAGTTTATTGCTTAAGTAGATTTTCTGCGGCGCACAATAGAACCCATAATGCCCAAACCAGCGAGCATCATGGCAGCCGTTTCGGCTTCAGGCACTGAGGCGACTGAGACATTCAATAGCAATGCACCCATGTTGTCACCACCACCATTTTTAAATACGACCGAGGCTAATGAGTTAGAAGCAAAATTTACAGTACGTGTATAAATAGTGACTGGCGCATCAGAAGTCAGGTTAAAGGTTTCGTTATAGCTACCAAAACTGACGTCTACTGTATTTGACTCACCACGTGTACTGCCGGACAAGACGAACTCCAGTG
>Ga0207973_100441_pt1 | contig 12767 bp, 12 predicted proteins | sample LakWasMe82_HOW10_2_FD_183908 | JGI IMG/M metagenome (GOLD analysis project Ga0207973, IMG submission 183908) | Freshwater sediment methanotrophic microbial communities from Lake Washington under simulated oxygen tension - Sediment Metagenome... | ecosystem: Environmental > Aquatic > Freshwater >... | reverse complement strand
CGTGCAGCAGGCCATGCGGCTGGGCTTTGCCATGCCCACGCAGCGCGCACCCTGGACACCCGCGCACGCCGCCCTCGATGCCCAGAGCTTTGCCGCCTGGCTGCAGGCCCAGGGCCTGGACGACGCACAGCTGCGCTGGTATCTGGACTATTGCTGCCGCGACGATTTCGGTGCCGACGCGGCCCAGGTCTCGGCCTGGGCCGGCCTGCACTACTTCGCCAGCCGGCATGGCTTCCATCCCCCCGAGGACGAGAGCGCCGAGCGCGAGGCCGTGCTGACCTGGCCCGAGGGCAATGCCTGGCTCGCCCGGCGCCTGGCCGAACCCCTGGGCGATGCACTGCAGACGGGCCGCACGGTGCTGCGGCTGCGCGAGGGGCGCCACGAGGTCGAGGTGCTGGCATTCGACGAAGCGACGCAGACGCTGGAGCGCTGGCTGGCCCCGCGGGCGGTGCTGGCCACGCCGCTGCTGATCGCCGGCCGCCTGATCGAGCACCCGCCGGCGGCGCTGCGCGAGCTTGGCCAGCAGCTGCGTTACGCACCCTGGCTGGTGGCCAATCTGCAGCTGGCCGAGGCGCCGCTGCAGCGCCTGGGCGCCGCACCCGCCTGGGACAATGTGCGCTACGGCAGTGCCGCGCTGGGCTATGTAGATGCGATGCACCAGAGCCTGCGCCCTTACCCGGGGCCGACGGTGCTGAGCGCCTACTGGGCCCTGCCCGGCCAGCAGCGTGCGAGCCTGCTGCAGGGCGATTGGGCCGAATGGACCGAGCGCGTGCTGGCCGAGCTGCGCCCCCTGCACCCCGAGCTGGACCGCCAGCTGCTGCGCGTGGACCTGATGCGCTGGGGCCATGCGATGAGCATCCCCGTGCCCGGCCTGCGCGGCTCGGCGGCGCTGGCGGCGCTGCGAAAACCGCAGGGCCGGCTGCACTTCGCGCACAGCGACCTGGCCGGCTATTCGGTGTTCGAGGAGGCCTACACCGCCGGCTGCCAGGCGGCCGCGCAGCTGAAGCGCTAGCTAGCTAGCTAGCCACACCAGGCCGGGCCCAGCAGCCACAGCTGCAGCTCGACGCGCTCCAGATAGGCCGGCAACGCCAGCAGGGCCAGCGCCATCAGCATGAGCAGCAGCGCCAGATGCCGCCAGCGCTTCACGACGCCACGGCCAGCGCCGGCCGCGGGCTGTCGTCAATGGGCCAGTGCAGCAGCGCGGCCAGCAGGCCCAGGGCCATCGCGATCCACCACATCGGCGCATAGCTGTGGGTGGCATCGAACACCCGCCCGCCCAGCCAGACGCCCAGGAAGGAGCCCAGCTGATGGCCCACAAAGGTGAAGCCGAACAGGGTGGAGAGATAGCGCAGGCCGAACACCTGGGCCACCAGGCCGTTGGTGAGCGGCAGCGTGCCCAGCCACAGCAGGCCCATCGCGATGCAGAACAGCTGCACGCTCCAGTTGCTGAGCGGCAGCAGCAGGAACAGCGCGATCACCGCGGTGCGCAGCAGGTAGAGCAGGGTCAGCAGCTGTTTCTTGCGCCAGCGCCCGCCCAGCCAACCGCACAGATAGGTGCCGCCGATATTGCTCAGCGCGATCAGGGCCAGGCCGCTGGCCGCCTGGCCGGCGGGTAGGCCGCGCTCCAGCAGATAGGCCGGCAGGTGGGTGGCGATGAAGGCGAGCTGGAAGCCGCAGGCCAGAAAGCCTAGATTGAGCAGCCAGAAGCCCGGCTGGGCAAAGGCGTCGCGCAGGGCGCGGCCCAGCCCGCCATCGCCCACGCCAGCGCCCCGCGGCTGGCGGTCGTCCAGCGGCCAGCCCAGCGGCAGGGCCAGTGCGATCAGCACGGCCAGGCACAGCAGGGTGGCCGACCAGCCCAGCCCCTGCATCAAGCCCTGGGTCAGCGGCACGGCGAGGAACTGGCCCAGCCCACCGACGGCGCCGGTCAGCCCCAGCACCGCCGCACGCTGTGCCGGCGCGACGATGCGGCTCAGGGCCCCGTAGACCACGCCGAATGCGGTGCAGGCCAGGCCCAGGCCCACCAGCAGGCCGGAGCCCAGGTAGAGCAGCCACAGGCTCTGCGCCGTGGCCATGGCCCACAGCCCCAGGCCATAGAGCAGGCAGCCGGCCATCACCACCCGGCGCGAGCCGAAGCGGTCCGCCAGCATGCCGGTGAAGGGCTGGGCCAGGCCCCAGACCAGGTTTTGCAGCGCCAGCGCGAGGGCCACGCTCTCGCGGCCCCAGCCGCGCTCCAGGCCGATGGGCAGCAGGAACAAGCCCTGCACATGGCGCACGCCCAGCGCCAGGCCCATCATCAGGCCGCCGCACAGAATCGGCAGGGCCCAGCGTCTCAAAGGCTTCATATGAGTTTCCCGATGCGAATGCGATGATCCGAACTGGCACCCAGTCTGTCTTGACGGCACGGCCCTCATCAAGCAATCTCTGCGACACCTTCACATTCGCCTCTGGAATGTCACTTCCGCTCACCCGACTGACCCAGCTGGACCTGCTGCGCGGCTTTGTCGCGGTGGCCCGGCGCATGAGCATCACGCTGGCGGCGCAGGACCTGTGCCTGACGCAGTCCGCGGTGAGCCGGCAGATCGCGGCGCTGGAAGCCAACCTGGGCTGCGCGCTGTTCCTGCGCGGCTATCGCAGCATCAAGCTCAGCCCCGAGGGCGAACGCCTGTTCCGCCGCGTCGATCCGGCCTTCCAGCAGCTGCAGGACGGCCTCGCCGAGCTGCTGGCGCCCGCGCAGCGCCGTGGCAGCGTCACGCTGACCGCCAGCATCGGCGTGGCCTCGCTGTGGCTGCTGCCGCGCCTGCGCAGCCTGCAGCAGCGGCATCCGGACATCGATCTGCGCGTGGCCGCCAGCGACCGCGTGATGGACCTGCGCGCCGACGGCATCGACCTGGCGCTGCGCTATTGCGCCATGAGCCAGCCGCCCGCCGGCAGCGCGCGCCTGTTCGGCGAGGCGGTGCTGCCGGTGGCCCACCCCGCCCTGCTGGCCCAAGGGCAGGATCTGGCCGAGCTGTTGCCGCAGCAGGTGCTGCTGGAATTCGACGACGCCCGCCGCCCCTGGCTGCAATGGGCCGACACGCTGGCCGCGCGCGGCCTCAGCGCGCGGCAGCCGCGCGCGATGCTGCGCTTCAACCAGTACGACCAGGTGATCCAGGCCTGCCTGGCCGGCCAGGGTCTGGCGCTGGGGCGGGTTGCGCTGGTGGCGCCTATGCTGGCCGATGGCCGGCTGCGCGCCATCGATGCCCAGGCCGTGGCCCAGCCCTGCGAGCACGCCTACTGGCTGCTGCGGCGCCCTGGCAGCAGCACGCCCGCGGTGCAGGCGGTGGTCGACTGGCTGCTGGACGAGGCCGCCCTCACCCCGGCCGACGCCGGCGCGCGCTGAGTCAGGCCAGGCCGCGTCGCAGGGCCTGGCGCGCCGCGCTGGCGGGTGCAAACGCCGCCACCAGCCTGTCCATCAGGGCCTGTGCCTTGCTGCTGTTGTCCTGCCCCATATTGCAGACATAGACATCCAGCGTCACCGCGCCCAGCTCGGGCCAGGTGTGCACGGCCAGATGCGACTCGGCCAGCAGCACCACGCCGGTGATGCCCGATTGCTCGCCCCCAGGCGCGGGTGTGAAGCGGTGGAACAGCTCGGCCACGGCGCCCAGGCCGGCCTCGGCAACCGCCTGCACGCACAGGGCACGCAGGGTCTCGGGCCGCAGCATCAGCGCCTGGGCGGGATCGCAGCCGCGCAGGTCGGCGACGAGGTGCAGGCCTTCCACTCAGCCGCCGCCGAGCCGCCTCAAGGCGGCTGAAGCCCCCGCGGGGGGCTGAGCCCGCACCGAGCAAGCGCCTATGCGCTTGCTCGCGGCTGGCGAAGGCCGAGCGGCCTGCAAGCCGCTTGGCAGCGAAACGAAGTGAGCGTGGGGGCTCACGGTTCAGCCGCCCGTGACGGGAGGAAAGAACGCCACCTCGGCACCATCGGGAATCAGGGCGTCTTCCTTGCTGAGCTGCTGGTTGAGCGCGCAGCGCACCGCACGCGTGCGCGCCAGCATGCTGGCATGGGGCTCGCCGCGCGCCAGCAGTTGATCGCGCAGGGCGCCCAGGCTCAGGCCGGCCTGCCAGTCCTGCGTTTCGCTGCTTCCCAGCGCCTCGCGCAGGGAAGCGAAATAGCGGATCGTGATCATGGATGCAGGAGTTCGGAGAAGGGAATGAACTGCACTGTAGCGCCGTCGGCGATGGCCGCGCCGGCCGGGTTGTCGACCAGGCCCTCGCCCCACACGGCCGAGGTCAGCACGCCAGAGCTCTGGTTGGGGAACAGCGCCAGCCCGCCCTGCTCGTTGATGCGCGCACGCAGGAACTCGCGGCGCTTGTCGGGCCGGGGCCAGACGAAGTCGGCGCGCAGCGGATAGCGCCTGGGCGTGAGCTCGCTGGCGCCTTGCAGGCGCAGGATCACCGGACGCACCAGCAGCAAGAAGGTCACGAAGCTGGAGACCGGGTTGCCGGGCAGGCCGATGAACCAGGCATCTCGCACCTTGCCGAAAGCCAGCGGCTTGCCGGGCTTGATGGCGATCTGCCAGAGGTCCAGCTCGCCTTCGGCCTGCACGGCCGGCTTCAGATGGTCTTCCTCGCCCACCGAGACACCGCCGGAGGTGATGATCAGGTCCGCCTTGTTCGCGCCCTCGGCCGCCTCGCGCAAGGCGGCACGCGTGGCGTCCAGCCGATCCGGCACGATGCCCAGATCCACCACCTCGCAACCCAGGCCCTGCAGCAGGGCCGTGAGCGTGAAACGATTCGAGTTGTAGATGGCGCCGGGCTTGAGCGGCTCACCGGGCATCTGCAACTCGTCGCCGGTGGAGAACAGCGCCACGCGCGGCCGCCTGGCCAGGGTCAGCGTGGCCGCCCCCACCGAGGCCGCCAGGCCCAGCGAGGCGGCGTTCAGCCGCGCCCCGGCGGGCAGCACCACCGCGCCGGCCTGCACGTCCTCGCCGCGGCGGCGTATCCACTGGCCGGGCCGGACTTCGGCTTGGATGCGCACTTGCCCCAAGCCCGCGGCAGCGGCCACGGCCTCGCATTGCTCCTGCATCACCACGGCATCGGCGCCCAGCGGAATCTGCGCGCCGGTGAAGATGCGCGCCGCCGTGCCGGGCTCCAGCACCGCCCCGACCACGCCGGCCGGCACGCGCTGCGAAACCGGCAGCGCGGTGCCAGGTCTTGCCAAAAGATCGGCGGCGCGCAGCGCATAGCCGTCCATGGCGCTGTTGTCGGCCGGCGGCACATCCAGCTGCGACACCACCGGCAGCGCCAGCACGCGCCCCAGCGCGGTGGCGGTGGGCAGGGTCTCGGTGACGGCCAGCGGGGCGACGCGGCCCAGCAGGCGCGCGAGCGCCTCGTCCAGGCTCTGCAGCGGCGCGCGCGGGGCTTGCGGATCAGACATGGTTGCGGATGAAGTCCTTCACCGCCTGCACATCCACCGGCAGCACGGTGACGCGCTTGGGCAGGTCCTCGATGTGCTCCAGGCCGGCCGGGCGCGGCGGATCGATCCACAGCGCCTCCTTGATGGTGGCGGCGAACTTGGCCGGCAAGGCGGTTTCCAGCACCAGCATGGGGGTGCCGGCGCTGCGCTGCTCCAGCGCCACCTTGAGACCATCGGCGGTGTGGGTGTCGATGATCTGGCCGTACTGCTTGTGGGTGGCGCGTATGGTGGCGATGCGGTCCGCGTGGGTGCTGCGCCCGGACTCAAAACCGAAGCGGGCAATCGCGGCGCGCTCCGCGGCTTCCAGGGTGAAGCCCTCGGCGCCAAACAAGGCCTTGATGCGCGCGCCGTCGCGGCCCAGCAGGTCGAACACGAAACGCTCGAAATTGCTGGCCTTGGAGATGTCCATCGAGGGGCTGGAGGTTTCGTGCGTTTCGGCGCTGCCGCGCACGCGGTAGACGCCGGTGCGGAAGAACTCGTCCAGCACATCGTTCTCGTTGGTGGCCACCACCAGCTTGGCAACCGGCAGGCCCATCATGCGCGCCACATGGCCGGCGCAGACATTGCCGAAATTGCCCGAGGGCACGGTGAAGCTGACCTTCTCGGTGTTGCTCTTGGTGGCCTGGAAGTAGCCGGCGAAGTAGTACACCACCTGGGCCAAGAGGCGCGCCCAGTTGATCGAGTTGACCGTGCCGATCTTGTACTGGCGCTTGAAGTCGAGGTCGTTGGAAACCGCCTTGACGATGTCCTGGCAGTCGTCGAACACGCCTTCCACCGCGAGGTTGTGGATGTTGGCGTCCTGCAGGCTGAACATCTGCGCCTGCTGGAAGGGGCTCATGCGGCCGTGCGGGCTGAGCATGAAGACGTTCACGCCGGCCTTGCCGCGCATCGCGTACTCGGCCGCGCTGCCGGTGTCGCCCGAGGTGGCGCCCAGGATGTTGAGGGTCTCGCCGCGGCGCTTGAGTTCGTACTCGAACAGCTGGCCCAGCAGCTGCATGGCCATGTCCTTGAAGGCCAGGGTCGGGCCATTGGACAGCGCCTGCAACGCCAGGCCGGGCTCCAGCACCTTCAGCGGCGTGATCTCGGGCGTACCGAAGACCTCGGCCGTGTAGGTGCGGCGCGTGATGGCCAGCAGATCAGCGGCCGGGATGTCGTCGATATAGAGCGAGAGGATCTCGAAGGCCAGATCGGCGTAAGACAGGCCGCGCCACTTCGTCAACGTGGCATCGTCCACCTGCGGGTAGGCCACCGGCAGATAGAGCCCGCCATCGGGCGCCAGGCCTTCCAGCAGGATCTCGCAGAAGGAGCGCTCGGTCTGATCGCCTCGGGTGCTGATGTACTTCATCGTCAGGCCAACTCTTCCTTGCGCAGCCGCACGATGGGCGCCAGCACGGTGGGCAGGGCCTGCATCTGTGCCAGGGCCTTGTTCATGCGGCCTTCCACGGTCTCGTGGGTGAGGATGATGAGGTCGGTCTGCTTCTCGCCCTCGGCCGATTCGCGCTGCAGCACCGCGTCGATCGAGATGTCGTGCTCGGCCAGGATGGTGGTGATGCGCGACAGCACGCCGGCCTCGTCGGCCACGATCAGGCGCAGGTAGAAGCTGGTGAGCACCTGTTCCATCGGCAGGATGGGGGTGTCGTTCATCGCATCGGGCTGGAAGGCCAGGTGCGGCACGCGATGGTCCGGGTCGGCGGTGTGCAGGCGGGTGATGTCCACCAGGTCGGCGATCACCGCCGAGGCGGTGGGCTCGGAGCCGGCGCCCTTGCCGTAGTAGAGCGTGGTACCGACGGCATCGCCCTGCACCACCACCGCATTCATCGCGCCCTCCACGTTGGCGATCAGGCGATTTGCCGGCACCAGGGTCGGGTGCACGCGCAGCTCGATGCCATTCTCACGGCGGCGCGTCAGGCCCAAGAGCTTGATGCGGTAGCCCAGCTGCTCGGCGTACTTGATGTCGGCCGCCTGCAGCTGGGTGATGCCCTCCACATGGGCCTTGTCGAACTGCACCGGAATGCCGAAGGCGATGGCCGACATGATGGTGGCCTTGTGCGCAGCATCCACGCCCTCGATGTCGAAGGTGGGATCGGCCTCGGCATAGCCCAGGCGCTGGGCCTCCTTCAGCACCACGCCGAAGTCCAGGCCCTTGGAGCGCATCTCCGAAAGGATGAAGTTGGTGGTGCCGTTGATGATGCCGGCGATCCATTCGATGCGGTTGGCGGTGAGACCCTCGCGCAGCGCCTTGATGATGGGGATGCCACCGGCCACGGCCGCCTCGAAGGCCACGATCACGCCCTTGGCGCTGGCGGCGGCAAAGATCTCGGTGCCATGCACGGCCAGCAGCGCCTTGTTGGCGGTGACCACATGCTTGCCGGCGGCGATCGCCTCCATCACCAGGGTCTTGGTGATGCCGTAGCCGCCGATCAGCTCGACGACGATGTCGATCTCGGGGTTGGCGATCACCGCGCGGGCGTCGCTCACCACCACCGCGGCGTCGCCGACGATTTCACGGGCGCGCTCGGTATTGAGGTCGGCCACCATCGCAATCTCGATGCCGCGGCCGGCACGGCCACGAATCTCTGCCTGATTGCGGCGCAGCACGTTGAAGGTGCCACTGCCCACGGTGCCAATGCCCAGGAGGCCGACTTTGATCGCTTTCATGGTGTCTCTTTGCTGTCAGTTGTCAGGTGCCGTGACGCTTGCGGTAATGCGTCAGGAAACGCTCGATGCGGCCCACCGCCTCCTTCAGGTCGTCGGAGTTGGGCAGGAACACGAGGCGGAAGTGATCGGGGGCAATCCAGTTGAAGCCCGTCCCTTGCACGATCAGCACCTTTTCCTCGGCCAGCAGCTCGTAGGCGAACTGCTGGTCGTCCTCGATCGGGTAGATCTTGGGGTCCAGGCGGGGGAACATATAGAGCGCGGCCTTCGGCTTGACGACGCTGACGCCCGGGATCTGGGTCAGCAGCTCGTAGGCCAGGTCGCGCTGGCGGCACAGGCGGCCCGTGGGGGCCACCAGGTCCTTGATGCTTTGGTAACCGCCCAGGGCGGTCTGGATGGCGAGCTGGCCCGGCGTGTTGGCGCACAAGCGCATCGAGGCCAGCATGTTCAGGCCGGTGATGTAGTCCTTGGCATGGCGCTTCTCGCCCGACACCACCATCCAGCCGGCACGGTAGCCGCAGGAGCGGTAGTTCTTGGACAGGCCGTTGAAGGTCAGGCACAGCACGTCGTCGGCCAGCGAGGCGATGCTGGTGTGTACATTGCCGTCGTACAGCGTCTTGTCGTAGATCTCGTCGGCCATGATGATCAGCTGGTGCTGACGGGCCAGTTCGATGATCTCCAGCAGCAGGCTCTCGGGGTAGAGCGCGCCGGTGGTGGTATTGGGCGTGATCTTGCGGCGGATATCGGCGATGTCGGGATACCAGTCGCTGCTCTCGTCGCAGAGGTAGTGCACCGGCGTGCCGCCCGAGAGCGCCACCGCGGCGGTGTAGAGCGGATAGTCGGGCGCCGGCAGCAGCACCTCATCGCCGGTATCCAGCAGCGCGTTCAGCGCCATCACGATCAGCTCGGAGGCGCCATTGCCCAGGTAGACATCGTCGATGCCGACGCCGCGGATGTTCTTTTCCTGGCAGTAATGCACCACCGCCTTGCGCGGCGCGAACAGGCCCTTGGAATCGGTGTAGCCGGCCGCCGCGGGCAGGTTGCGGATCATGTCCTGCACGATCTCGTCGGGCGGCTCGATGCCGAAGGCGGCGATATTGCCGATGTTCAGCTTGATGATCTTCTGCCCCTCCTCCTCCATCGCTCGCGCCTTGTCCAGCACGGGACCACGGATGTCATAACAGACATTGGCGAGCTTGGCGGACTTGGAAATCGGCTTCAAGAGGGGCTCCGGTGGTTGACTGGTGCAAAAATGCTGCACTGCAGGCGTGGAATTTAAACACAGGGATCAGGGCATTCCCCCAGACCCGGCGACACTGGGTTCGCAAACCACGCAAGCAGGCTTCGCGCAGACAACGGCACTCATGAAATTCCAACTCGATGAACAGCAGGGCGGCAACAGCATCTCGCGCCACGACGGCAGCCAGGTCTGGGTGAATGGCCAGCGCCACCAGCAGAGCCTGCTGGTGCCCTGGCGCGGCGAGGTGCAGGCCTGGGCCCTGCCCAGCTTCGATGCACTCAGCGAGGCGCATTTCGAGCAGATACTGGCCCTGAAGCCCGAACTGGTGATCTTCGGCAGCGGCGCCAGGCTGCGCTTTCCCCATCCCAGGCTCTACCGCGGCCTGATCGAGGCGCGCATCGGCCTGGAGACCATGGACCTAGCGGCGGCCTGCCGCACCTACAACGTGCTGGCCAGCGAGGGGCGCGCCGTGCTGGCCGCCTTGCTGATCGAGGGCGCAACGTCGACCTGAGCGGGCACAAGCCGGCAATCCCCCGAAGTGGCGACGGGGAGACTTGCGGTTCGACGTATAATTCGCGGCTATGCCCACCCGGGCACACCTCTCTAAAGAACGCCCACATGACGCCAGCGCTCAACAAACCCCTTCCGGAAATTGAAGCTCTTGCTACCGGAGGCGTGAAGTTCACACCCCAGGCCTTCAAAGGTCAAGTGGTGGTGCTGTACTTCTACCCGAAGGACAACACCCCCGGTTGTACCACCGAGGCCATGCAGTTCCGCGATCGCCACAAGGATTTCGTGAAGGCTGGCGCAGTTGTGCTGGGTGTTTCGCGCGACAACATGGTGTCGCATGACAAGTTCAAGCAGAACCTGGAACTGCCCTTCGAGCTGATCGCCGACACCGAAGAGAAGCTCTGCCACATGTTCGGCGTGGTGAAGAACAAGATCATGTACGGCAAGAAGGTCAAGGGCATCGAGCGCTCCACCTTCCTGATCGACGCGACCGGCGTGCTGCGCGAGGAATGGCGCGGCATCAAGGTGGCCGGCCATGTGGACGAGGTGCTGAAGGCCGTCAAGGCCCTGAAGAAGGAAGCCGCCTGATCCTCGGCGCGGGCCTCGGCTGCCACCCGGCAGCATTGCAGTATCCAAGCGAAGCCGGCTCCTGAGCCGGCTTTTTGCGTTTACTGGCATCCGGCGTTGCATGCGCGCCGCGTCGCCGGCCCAGGGCTGGCGGTCACGGCGCTTTGTGCATAATGGACTCATGCCCCTGAGTTCCCCGATCCGCATTCCAAGCCAAAGCCGCATCGCTCGCCGTGCGGCTTTTTGCTTTTTCGGCCCGGACCTCTATCTTTTGCTTTCCAACCCAAGCTTGCTCTCTGGCAAGCTGCACTCATGCCACTGCCCAAGCCTCCGACCAAGCGCGCCAGTCGCCTAGAGCCCACCGCATTTGCCGCCAGTCTGGCGGTCAGCAAGAACCAGGCAGTACCGGTGGCTGCCCATGCCCCAGAGAAAACAAGCGCCCCTCCGCTCGCCCCGGCCGCTCAGGCTACCCAGGCCGCCCCGGCCGTGACGCGGGCCATGCCCAACGGCAATCGCCGCAGAAGCACCAGCGCCGCACCGGCCGCGCCCGAGATGCGCGCCCCCGCCAACCTGGCCCTGGTGGCGCCGACCACCAGCGCGGCGCCCCTGCGCCCGGTGGCCCCCCCCAGGCCCAAGGCCGCCAAGCCCAAGAGCAACGAGGCACCCAAGCTCTTCGTGCTCGACACCAATGTGCTGATGCACGACCCGATGTCGCTGTTCCGCTTCGAGGAGCACGACATCTACCTGCCCATGATCACGCTGGAAGAGCTGGACGGGCACAAGAAGGGCATGACCGAGGTGGCGCGCAATGTGCGCCAGGTCAGCCGCGACCTCGACACGCTGGCGGCCAGCCTGAAGAGCAGCACGCTGGAGGAAATGGCCAAGGGCCTGCCGCTGGACAGCACCGGTCACCGCGAGGCCGGCGGCAAGCTGTTCTTCCAGACCCAGCTGATCGACACCCCGCTGCCGCAGGGCCTGCCCCAGGGCAAGGCCGACAACCAGATCCTCGGCGTGGTGCAGGCGCTGAAGGCCCAGCAGCCGCAGCGCGAGGTGGTGCTGGTGTCCAAGGACATCAATATGCGCATCAAGGCGCGTGCCCTGGGCCTGCCGGCCGAGGACTACCGCAATGACAAGACGCTGGAAGACTCCGACCTGCTCTACACCGGCGTGCAGGCCCTGCCGGCCGATTTCTGGGAGCGTCATGGCAAGACCATGGAGAGCTGGCAGCAAGGTGGCATCACCTTCTACCGCATCAGCGGCCCGCTGGTGCCCTCGCTGCTGGTCAACGAGCTGATCTACCTGGAAGCACCCGGCGCCGCGCCGCTCTATGCCAAGGTCACCGAGATCACCGGCAAGACCGCGGTGCTGCGCACGCTGAAGGACTACGGCCACCAGAAGAACGCCGTCTGGGGCGTGACCGCGCGCAACCGCGAGCAGAACTTCGCCCTCAACCTGCTGATGGATCCGGAGTGCGACTTCGTCACCCTGACCGGCACGGCCGGCACCGGCAAGACCCTGATGACCCTGGCCGCCGGCCTCTCCCAGGTGTTGGATGAGCGCCGCTACAGCGAGATCATCGTCACCCGCGTGACCGTGCCGGTGGGCGAGGACATCGGCTTCCTGCCCGGCACTGAAGAGGAAAAGATGGGCCCGTGGATGGGTGCGCTGGACGACAACCTCGAGGTGCTGGCGCGCGGCGACAGCTCGGCCGGCGAATGGGGCCGCGCCGCCACCAACGACCTGGTGCGCAGCAAGATCAAGATCAAGAGCCTGAACTTCATGCGCGGCCGCACCTTCCTGAACAAGTACGTCATCATCGACGAGGCGCAAAACCTGACCCCCAAGCAGATGAAGACCCTGATCACGCGTGCCGGCCCCGGCACCAAGATCGTCTGCCTGGGCAATCTGGCGCAGATCGACACGCCCTACCTCACCGAGGGCAGCTCGGGCCTGACCTATGCGGTGGACCGCTTCAAGGGCTGGGCCCACAGCGGCCATGTCACGCTGGCGCGCGGCGAGCGTTCGCGCCTGGCGGACTTTGCGTCGGAAGTGTTGTGACGCTCTATGTCAGCGACCTAGACGGCACCCTGCTCGACCCGCAAGGCCGGCTCGCGGATTCCACGCGGGCCGGCCTGACGCGCTTGCTCGACGAGGGCCTGACCTTCACCGTCGCGAGTGCCCGGCATGTGTCATCGATCCGCCAGATCCTGGGCGATCTGCCGCTGCGCCTGCCGGTGATCTCGTCCAACGGCGCCTATATCAGCGAGATGGCGAGCTGCCGGCATGAGCTGGTCAACACCATTGCGCCGGCGCTGGGCGAGGCGATCTTTGCACTGATACGCC
>Ga0207973_100438_pt1 | contig 12858 bp, 7 predicted proteins | sample LakWasMe82_HOW10_2_FD_183908 | JGI IMG/M metagenome (GOLD analysis project Ga0207973, IMG submission 183908) | Freshwater sediment methanotrophic microbial communities from Lake Washington under simulated oxygen tension - Sediment Metagenome... | ecosystem: Environmental > Aquatic > Freshwater >... | reverse complement strand
CTGTGGGGCACGCAGCAACTGGGCTTTTCGCCGCCCGGCACCAACAAGTACGACGGCGTGTTCGGCATCTGGTACGGCAAGGGCCCGGGCGTGGACCGCTGCTCCGATGTCTTCAAACACGCCAACATGGCGGGCACCACGGCTTGGGGCGGCGTGATTGCCGTGGCCGGTGATGACCACGTGGCCAAAAGCTCCACCGCCGCGCACCAGAGCGACCACATTTTCAAGGCCTGCGGCCTGCCGGTGTTTTTTCCGACCAATGTGCAGGAAATCCTGGACCTGGGTGTGCATGCGTTTGCCATGAGCCGCTTTTCCGGCGTCTGGGCCGGGATGAAAACCATCCAGGAAATTGTCGAGTCCAGCGCCACCGCGATGATCGACCCCGAGCGTGTGCAGATCAAGATCCCGCTTGACTTCCAGATGCCGCCGGGCGGCGTGCACATCCGCTGGCCGGATGCGGCACTCGAGCAGGAAGCGCGCCTGTTCGACTACAAGTGGTATGCCGCGCTGGCCTACATCCGCGCCAACCGGCTCAACTACAACGTGATCGAAGGTCCGAACGACCGCTTTGGCATCATTGCCAGCGGCAAGGCCTACAACGACACGCGCCAGGCCCTGATTGATCTGGGTCTGGACGACGCCACCTGCCGCCAGCTCGGCATCCGCCTGCACAAGGTGGGTGTGGTCTGGCCGCTGGAGGCGCAGGGCACGCGCGAATTTGCCACCGGCCTGCAGGAAATCCTGGTGGTCGAGGAAAAGCGCCAGGTCATCGAGTACCAGCTCAAGGAAGAGCTGTACAACTGGCGCGCCGACGTGCGGCCCAACATCTACGGCAAGTTCAACGAGGTCGAGGGTGACTTCAGCGGCGGCGAATGGTCCATGCCGAACCCGACGGCCAACACCCTGCTGCGTGCCAACGCCGACCTGTCGCCTTCACTGATCGCCCGCGCGATTGCCCAGCGCGTGCGCAAACTGGGCCTGGACAGCGACATGACGGCGCGCATCGACGCGCAGCTGGCGATTCTGGAAGCCAAGGAACGCTCGCTGCAGGTGCTGGAAGTCAAGGCCGACCGCCAGCCCTGGTTTTGCTCGGGCTGTCCGCACAACACCTCGACCAAGGTGCCTGAGGGCTCGCGTGCCATGGCTGGTATCGGTTGCCACTTCATGGCACTGTGGATGGACCGCAGCACGTCGGGCTTCACCCAGATGGGCGGCGAAGGCGTGCCCTGGGTTGGCCAGCAGCCGTTCACGACCGACCAGCATATCTTTGCCAACCTCGGTGACGGCACCTACTTTCACAGCGGCTCGCTGGCGGTGCGCCAGTCGATTGCCGCCGGCGTCAACATCACCTACAAGATTCTCTACAACGATGCGGTGGCCATGACCGGCGGCCAGCAGGTGGGCGAGCGGCCGGAAGGCCTCTCGGTGGTGCAGATTGCCCAGTCCATGCGGGCCGAAGGCGCCGCGAAAATTGTCGTGGTCACCGACGAGCCGGAAAAATACGAGGGTGTGGCACTGGCCGAGGGCGTGACGGTGCATCACCGTGATGAGCTCGACACCATCCAGCGGCAGTTCCGCGAGATCAAGGGCACCACGGTCATCATTTATGACCAGACCTGCGCCACCGAAAAGCGCCGGCGCCGCAAGCGCGGCACTATGGTCGACCCGGCGGTGCGCGTGGTGATCAACGAGCTGGTCTGTGAAGGTTGCGGCGACTGCAGCGTGCAGTCCAACTGCCTGAGCGTCGAGCCGCTGGAGACCGAGTTCGGCCGCAAGCGCCAGATCAACCAGTCCACCTGCAACAAGGACATGTCCTGCCTCAAGGGCTTCTGCCCGAGTTTCGTGACCGTCGAGGGCGGCCAGCTCAAGAAAAAGGCCAAAGGCAAGGCGGCTTCACCGTTCGAGATGGGCGCCTTGCCGGAGCCGCAGATTCCTGCGACACAAGGTGTCAACGGCGCTGTCTGGGGCATCGTGGTGGCCGGCGTTGGCGGTACCGGCGTCATCACCATCGGCCAGCTGCTGGGCATGGCCGGACACATCGAAGGCAAGGGCATCGTCACGCAGGACGCCGGTGGCCTGGCGCAAAAAGGCGGTGCGACCTGGAGCCATGTGCTGATAGGCGCCAGCCAGGACGATATCCGCACCACGCGGGTCGGCATGGCCGGCGCCGACCTGATCATCGGCTGCGACCCCATCGTGACGGCAGGCAAGGAAACGGTGTTGCGCATGCGCGAGGGCCGCACCCATGTGGCGCTTAATTCCCATAGCACGCCGACGGCGGCGTTTGTGCACAACGCGAACTGGCAGAACCCGGCCGAGGCCTGCGCCGCGGAGATCGCCAAGGCCGTGGGTGTGGCCGGTGTCGGTGCCTTCAATGCCGACGCAGCATCCATCAAGCTGATGGGCGACAGCATCTACACCAACCCGATGATGCTGGGCTACGCCTGGCAAAAGGGCTGGATCCCGCTGGAATACGCCTCGTTGATGCGTGCCATTGAGCTCAATGCGGTCGCGGTGGACAACAACAAGACGGCTTTCGAGTGGGGCCGCCGCGCGGCCCACGACTTGCCCTCGGTGGAAAAGCTGTTTGCTTCCGCGCAGGTCATCAGCATGCCGGCTCCGCGCCAGGGCCTGCCGGAGCTGGTGGCGCGCCGCGTGGCCTTTCTGACGGATTACCAGAACGCGGCCTATGCCAAGCGCTACGAAAGTTTCGTGAACCGGGTCCAGCAGGCGGAATCGGCGCTGGGAAAAACGCTGCTCACACAAGCCGTCGCGAAGTACCTGTTCAAGCTGATGGCCTACAAGGACGAGTACGAAGTCGCGCGTCTGCACACCGACCGCAGTTTTCTCGAGAAGGTCGACGCGATGTTTGAGGGCGACTTCAAGCTCAACTATCACCTCGCTCCGCCCATGCTTGCGAAGCAAAACGACAGGGGCGAACTGCAGAAGCAGAAATTCGGCCCCTGGATGCTGACCGGCTTCAAGCTGCTGGCCAGGCTCAAGGGCTTGCGCGGTACGGCGCTGGACCCGTTCGGCCGCACCGAAGAACGCCGGATGGAGCGCGCACTGATTGCCCGCTACGAAGCCAGCATCGAGGAAGTGCTGCGCACGCTGGATGCGGACAACCATGCCGCGGCCCTGGACATCGCCCGTATTCCGGAGCTCATCAAGGGGTATGGCCACGTCAAGGCGCGCCATGTCAAGGCTGCCCAGCAACCATGGAGCGCGGCGACGGCGGCATTCCGTCAGTCGGCCGCCAGCGAGCGTCAGCGGGCTGCCTGAGGACCCGCCGGGCGGGGCCGGGGGTCGCGTCCGACCTGAAAAAGCCCGGCTGGCCGCATTTGCCGGCCGGCAACGGCCCGCAAAGGGCGAAAACCGGTAGGGTTACAAGTCCTGACATCCACCCGGCCGCATACAATCGGCCTTCCGCGCCCCCGCTGTGACCAGTGGGAGCCTTACTTATTGTTGTGGAGTCTGCCGTGTTTATTTCTTCCGCGTTTGCCCAAACCGCCCCAGCCGCTGCTGCCGAAGGTGGCATGTTGTCTTCGCTCACCAGCATGCTGCCGCTGGTGCTGATGTTTGTGGTGCTGTATTTCGTGATGATCCGCCCGCAGATGAAAAAGCAGAAAGAGCATCGCGCGATGATTGACGCACTGGCCAAAGGCGACGAAGTGGTCACCGCCGGTGGCCTGCTCGGCACGGTCACCAAGCTCGGCGAGGCCTACCTGAGCCTGGAGCTTGCCACGGGCGTCGAGGTCCAGCTGCAGCGCAGTGCCATCGTCCAGGTCCTGCCCAAAGGCAGCATCAAGTCCTAGTCGTTTCTCCCGGCCGGCCGGCATGGGCCGGCTGCTTCAGCCCCTCAGTTTCCCAGGAACAGCACGCTCATGAATCGTTATCCGGTCTGGAAGTACGCGGTCATCGTCGTCGCCCTGTTGATTGCCGCGCTTTACACGCTGCCCAACTTTTTTGGCGAGGCGCCTGCGGTGCAGGTTTCCGCCGCCAGGTCCAGCGTCAAGATCGACGGGACAACCGTCGCTCGCGTTGAGAAGGCGCTCAAGGATGTCAATATCGTTGCGGAGGCGGTGACTTTCGATGTCACCTCGGTCAAGGCACGTTTCGGCGACACCGACACCCAGCTCAAGGCCAAGGACGCGATTGAAAAAGCGCTGCTGCCCGACCCGGCCACACCGTCTTACATCGTGGCCCTCAATCTGCTGTCACGCTCACCCGCCTGGCTGACCGCCCTGAACGCCCGGCCCATGTACCTCGGCCTGGACTTGCGCGGCGGTGTGCATTTCATGCTGCAGGTGGACATGCAGGCGGCACTGACCAAAAAAGCCGAGTCGCTGGCTGGAGACATCCGCCTGGTGTTGCGCGAAAAAAACATCCGCCACGGCGGCATCAACCGCAACGGCCAGGTCATTGAGGTCAGGGTCCGTGACACGGCCACGCTGGAAGCCGCCAAACGCCTGATCCAGGACCAGTTCGCGGACCTGCAGCTGGTCGATACGCCCGACGGAACCGAGTACAAGCTCAATGCCAGCATCAAGCCCGAGGCGGCGCGTCTGGTGCAGGAGCAGGCACTCAAGCAGAATATGGTGACGCTGCACAACCGCATCAACGAACTCGGTGTTGCCGAGCCGGTGATCCAGCAGCAGGGACTGGACCGCATCGTGGTGCAGTTGCCCGGCGTGCAGGACACGGCCAAGGCCAAGGATATTCTGGGGCGCACGGCCACGCTGGAAATGCGGCTGGTCGATGAAAGCGCCGAGGGCCGCGCGGCCGAAAGCGGCGCCAGTGCCGTTCCTTTTGGCTCGGAGCGCTTCCTGGAGCGCGACGGCCGACCGGTGATTGTCAAGAAACAGGTGATCCTGACCGGCGAAAGCCTGACGGACGCCCAGCCGGGGTTTGACTCGCAGAGCCAGCAGCCCAAGGTGGACTTGACCGTTGATGCCAAGGGCGGGCGCATCATGCGCGATGTGAGCCGCGAAAACGTCAAGAAACGCATGGCGATTGTGCTGTTTGAAAAAGGCAAGGGCGAGGTGCTGACGGCACCGGTGATCCAGAGTGAACTCGGCAACCGCTTCCAGATTTCCGGTTCCATGAGCGTGACGGAAGCCAACGACCTGGCGCTGCTGCTGCGTGCCGGCTCGCTCGCTGCCCCCATGGAAATCATTGAAGAACGCACCATCGGCCCCAGCCTGGGCGCGGAAAACATCGCCAAGGGCTTTCACAGCGTGGCCTGGGGCTTCCTCGTGATCGTCGCTTTCATGGCCGTTTACTACATGCTGTTCGGGCTGTTCTCCGGTCTGGCCCTGGCGGTGAACCTGCTCTTGCTGGTGGCGGTGCTGTCCATGCTGCAGGCGACCTTGACCCTGCCCGGCATGGCGGCCATGGCGCTGGCGCTCGGCATGGCGATTGACTCCAATGTCCTGATCAACGAGCGGGTGCGCGAGGAGTTGCGCAACGGCGTGGCGCCGCAGGCCGCCATCCACAGCGGCTATGAGCGTGCCTGGGCCACCATCCTGGACTCGAACATCACCACGTTGATTGCCGGCCTGGCCCTGCTGGCCTTCGGCTCCGGGCCCGTGCGCGGATTTGCCGTGGTGCACGTCATCGGCATTTTGACCAGCATGTTCTCGGCGGTGTTTTTCTCGCGCGGTCTGGTCAACCTCTGGTACGGCCGGCAGAAAAAACTCAAATCGGTGTCCATTGGTACCGTCTGGCGACCCGCCGGCAGTACCGCTGTGTCTTCCAAGCCCACAGCGTCGGCCAACTAGACCAAAGAACAACGGACAGAGAACGCCATGGAATTTTTCAAAATCCACAAAGACATCCCGTTCATGCGGCATGCCTTGATCTTCAATGTGATTTCATTCACGACCTTTGTGCTGGCCGTGTTCTTCCTGTTTTCGCGTGGCCTGCACCTGTCGGTGGAGTTCACTGGCGGCACGGTGATGGAGGTCAGCTATTCCCAGCCCGCCGATGTTGAAAAGGTCAGGGGCACGGTGGCGGGCTTGGGCTTTACCGATGTGCAGGTGCAGAATTTCGGCACGGCGCGCGAAGTGATGATCCGGTTGCCCGCGCAAAAAGGTGTGACCACCGCCCAGCAGAGCGAGAAAGTGATGACGGCGCTGAAGGCTGACGACCCCCAGATCGTTTTGCGGCGCACCGAGTTTGTTGGCCCCCAGGTGGGCGAGGAGCTGGCCCAGGATGGCCTGAAGGCGCTGGCCATGGTGGTGGTCGGCATCATGATTTACCTGGCGTTTCGTTTCGAATGGAAGTATGCGGTGGCGGCCATCATTGCCAACCTGCATGACATCGTGATCATTCTTGGCTTCTTCGCATTTTTCCAGTGGGAGTTTTCGCTCTCGGTGCTGGCGGCCGTGCTGGCCGTGCTGGGCTACTCGGTCAATGAATCGGTGGTGATTTTCGACCGGATCCGTGAAAATTTCCGCCGTTACCGCAAGATGAACACCGTGCAGATCATCGACAACGCGATCACCTCGACCATCAGCCGCACCATCATCACGCACGGTTCCACCCAGATCATGGTGTTGTCGATGCTGCTCTTTGGCGGACCGACACTGTTTTATTTCGCGCTGGCCCTCACGATTGGCATCCTGTTTGGCATCTATTCTTCGGTGTTTGTGGCCGCGGCGATTGCGATGTGGCTGGGCATCAAGCGCGAGGATCTCGTCAAGCCGACGGGGAAGAAGGAAGAGGACCCCAACGACCCGAATGCCGGGGCGACGGTTTAGGCAAACCGCAACAACACATACACGGTCGTGGCCGCAAACACCAAAAGAGACCTTCTTCTTGCCCGGCAGGCGCGCGAACGTTTTGTAAGCCACGCCGCGCGCATCCTGCCCGAGCTGGCTGGTGCCATCCGCCAGAAGCTGTCCTCCCAGACCGAGCAAAGCGGCAGTGCCCGCGACATGCAGGATCGCCGTGATGCCTGGCTGTCCTTCCAGGACTCGGAAGCGATCTGGGTCAACGCCACCATCGCCGCCTGGAAAAATGCGCTGATCCCGACGGCCGCGCAAGCCGGCATGGCGGTGGATACCGGCAAGTTCGAGCTGATGGGCAACGAGGTGATGGAGAACAGGATTTTGGCCTCCCGTCTGGCCTTGCGCCTGCTCGACAGCGCCAGCTGGGAGCTCAACGACCTGCGTCTGCGCGTCCAGAGCCTTGAAGGGGTGTCCGAACTCGCCAAGGAAGACATCCTCCGCCCCGAAGTCCTTTCGCAAAAGATGGTGGAGCAATGGACCCTGGCGCCCCTGTCGCGCGAGGTGTGGCTGACGGCGCAGGACCTGATCCAGCAGCAGTTGACCGCGCACCTGCTGGAGGCCTACCGGGCCGCCAACGAGTTCCTGATCAAGGAAAACGTGATGGTGAACATCGATCTGCGGGCACTCGTCAAACGTACGCCCTCTGCAAACAACCCGTTACCCCTGCGCGCCAAGGCCAAGCCGGCAGGAACCCGTGCTGCTGTGCCGGCCGGGCAGGCGACAGGTGCGGACTCGTCCGGCGGATACGGGATCGGCGGGGGTGACACAAATGCTGGTGCGGGTGGCGGCCGTCCCGGCTCAATCTCGGGTTCAGGTTCAGGTTCAGGTTCAGGGCGTGGCGGCGCTGGTTCTGGCGGCAGCCCGTCGGACGGCAAGGGAGGCGCCGCGAACTCTGCCGCAGCCAGAGAGGCGATTCTTGACGAGACCCGCATGCAGACCGGGACATCGCCACTGGCGCGGGCGCGCATGCGGGCGCAGGGGGTGATGGGGCATCTCCGGCGCTTGTTGTCCGACCACGCGGTTGATTTTGACCACACCCACGCCAACCAGCCCTCGCCCCAGCTGGCACAGGCTCTGGCCAGGGTGCAAACCCGCGCCGCCGCTGGCAATGCCTATGAAGGCACCCTGCTTGACGCACCCGATCAGATGTATGGTTCCGTCGATGTGGAGCAGGCGGCAGGCGCTTTGCGCCAGCGCACCAGCGATCTCAAGCAGGCGGCGAGCACGCCCAGTGAAAAGGCCACGATTGAAATCGTGGCGCTCATGTTCCAGAGCATTCTGGCGGAAGACCGCATTCCGCCTGCCGTGCGGGTGTGGTTTGCCCGGCTGCAGATGCCGGTGCTGCGGGTGGCGATTTCAGAACCCGAATTTTTTGGGTCCCTGCAGCATCCAGCGCGCCGGCTGATCGATCGCATGGGCTCCTGCGTGCTGGGTTTTGACGCGACGATCTCGGGCGGTGCGCTGGAGATTGAAATCAAGCGCATCGTGCAGGTCATCGAGCAATACCCGGAAACCGGCAGACGGGTGTTCCAGCTGGTCTACGACGAGTTCCAGAAATTCCTTTCGAAGTTCCTGTCCGGGCAAGGCAGCACTGCCCGCGTGGTGAGCGTGGCCCAGCAGATGGAGCAGAAGGAAACCATGGCCATCCAGTACACCATCGAGATGCGCAGCATGCTCAACGACATGCCGGTGCGCGAAGAGATCCGTGAATTCCTCTTCAAGATCTGGGCCGAGGTGCTGGCCATCGCGGCCATGAAAAATGGTCCGCAGCACGAGGAGACGATCACGCTCAAGCAGGCCGCCGCTGACCTGGTCTGGGCGGCCAGTGCCAAGCCCAACCGCAATGACCGCGCACGCGTCATTGCCGACCTGCCCAAGTTGCTGCACCTGCTTCGATCCGGCATGTCCATGCTGGGCATGAGCCCGCCGGTGCAGGACCAGCACCTGAAAATCATCAGCGACACGCTGGCGGACGCCTTCATGTCCAAGACCGATGCCATTTCCCCGGAGCGCATCGAGGAGATGTCCAAGCGGCTGGCGAATCTGGAAGACTACCTGTCGGACGAGGATGTCGGTGATCTGCCGCTGGACACCGAAAACCTGGTCATGATGATTGGCATCGACGCCTCGGAGATCGAGGTCATTGCCGACGGCGGCAGCCAGCCGAGCGAAGCCATGCGTTCCTGGTCACAGGAGTTGCAACTCGGGGCATGGTTCACGCTGGACCACAACGGCCAGGTCAACCATGTGCAGTTTGCCTGGCGCAGTGACCGCAAGCAGCTGAACCTGTTTGCATCGACCGACGGCCGCAACTTCCTGATCCAGGCGCGCCGCCTGGCTGCCTATTTGCAGGCAGGCCTGCTCGTGCCGACCGAAGACGAGGCACTCACGGTGCGCGCCACCCGCGACGCGCTGGCCAAGATCGACGCCAATCCGGAGCGTCTGCTGGGCTGAATACGGCCCCCACGGTCGCTCACTGCGTGTAGCTCCCGAGGCCTTGCCGGCCGCCGCTCGCCAGAGGCTTCGCTCCTGTCGCCTGTCCAAAGCTGCTCAAGCAGCTTTGGAGCCGCAGGCTCCAGCCCCTCGGGGGCCGCTGCGCCTGCGGACTGGCGAAGCCAGATCCGCGGCCCCGGCTGGTCAAGAGGCGGCCCGTCAAGCGGCCTGTGAATCAATTTTTTTCCGAATCCACGTCTGGTGCTTAAGGCTGGAAGACAATTTTCCGAAGGGCCGCGCCTAGGAAAATTAGCCCCCCGGGGGCAGCGCATGACACGAAGTGAAAAGCGTGGGGCTTAATGCGCAATGCGGAAGTCCGCGTCGTCGCAGAGTTCATCCAGGACCAGTGCATCGGGTTCTTCGCCAAAGCTCCAGTACACCATCAGCACAATGATCTTGAGGTCATCCAGCGCAAGGGGGTCTCCCGGCGCGGCCATCGCCCGGTCGATCACGATTTCCCGCATGTGTGATGGCAGCACGCCCGAGGATTCCAGGAAACAGACGAAGCCCAGGGCCTGGGCGCCAAGGTGGTCCTGTTCTGCCACCGAATAGACACGCAGGCTGCTGGCAGACTGGGCCTGGAAGCCGGGTGGTGCGCTGGCTGTCGTCGGCACAGGGGGCGCACCCGCCTGTGATCCGGCGGGCATGCCGACCTGGGTGTTCTGCGCGGCGATGTTCAGGCCGTTGAGCCAGACCAGCGCGGCCTGGATCTCGTCCGCCTCAAAACCGACTGCCGTGAGTTTGCGGCTCAGCTGGTGCAGCTCGGGGCAGGCGTCGCCTTGCCAGTAATTTTCGTAAACGTACACCAGTACTTCAAACATGCATCCAATATAGCGCAGTTGGGAACGGTGTGGCCGGTGTACGAGGCCGAAGGCCCTTGGCCCAACGTAGCCGCAGGCGTCAAACCCTTGCCATGCGCTGAAACAGCCCGCCCTGCAGCCGGGCGACCTCTCCGGCCATTTCAAGCGCCAGCAATTGGGCCTGCAATTCGGCGGTTGCCAGCCCGGTGCGCGCCTGCAGGGCGTCGAGGCTGACGGGTTCGAACCCCATCGCCGCAAACAGCGGGTCGTCTGTGGGCTGTCCATCCACATCCTCATGCGCTGCTGGCAAGGCGGCCGAAAGCTGGGGCAGGTTCAACTCTTCCAGCACGTCCTGGGCGGACTCCACCAGCTTGGCGCCCTGTTTGATGAGGGCGTGGCAGCCGCGCGACTGGGGGGAGTGGATGGAGCCGGGGATGGCGAACACCTCCTTGCCCTGCTCCGCGGCCAGGCGCGCTGTGATCAGCGAGCCTGACTTGAGCGCCGCTTCGATGACCAGCGTGCCTTGTGACAGGCCGGAGATCAGGCGGTTGCGCTTGGGAAAATTGGCGGTGAGGGGCGGTGTGCCCAGCGGGAACTCGCTGATGATCAGCCCGTGTTGGGCAATGCGGTGAGCGAGCGCGAGGTGCTGCTTCGGATACACCCGGTCCAGCCCGGTGCCGACCACGGCCATGGTGGTGCCGCCACCGAGCAGGGCGCCGTCGTGGGCGGCACCGTCCACGCCCAGTGCCAGCCCCGACACCACACAGAGACCGGCTTCACCGAACACCCTGGCAAATTGCCGGGCATTGCTTTCACCTTGCGGCGTGGGGTTGCGGCTGCCCACGATGGCGAGGCAGGGCGCTGCGTTATTGATGGCTGCCGGCGCCCATGGGTCAAGGGCTCCAACCATATAAAGCATGCAGGGCGGGTCTTCGATGTGAAGCAGCGCGGGCGGGTAGCCGGCATCGCCCAGCGTCACCACGCGCCGGTTGTCGGCGCCCTGCAACCAGGCCAGCGTGGTCTGCAACTGGTCGGCCAGGGGGGCGGGCTCGGTCAGCAGCGCATCGGCCAGGCGGTCGGAGCCGAGCTGCCGCAAGGTGCCGGCGTCCTGTTCAAAGATGGCCTGGGCTGACCCGAACGTGGCCAGCAGCTGGCGGGCTCCCGCGTTGCCGATGCCCGGGGTCAGCGACAGGCGCAACCAGGCGCGAAGTTCAGCAACGTCCATATGGAAGGGCGGCATTCCGGCGGAGGCGGCTGCCGAAGTCATGCAGACGGTCTGCACAAGCTGGCGCTGACGCTCAGTTGGGATTTTCGAAGCGGTCGCCCACTTTCACGCCTTCGCTGACCTCAAGGACAAGCGCGTAGGAGAGTTTTTCAAAAGTGCGGAAAACAATCAACAAGCCATTGCGTTCGTTGGGCAGCTTGATCACCGTTCTGGCGGAGTCCGTGCGGTCAGTGATCCGTTCTCCACTTCGCAAAATGGCCATCACATGGCCCCGCTCCAGCCCGTCGCGGATGCCGCGGTTGATCACCACCACCTGGTTGCCCGCTGCATAACGCACGGCGCTGCCGTAAATCGAGACAATCTGGCCTTCCGTCGGGAGCTGTGGCGCGCGCGGTACATAACTCAGCAGTTCGCGCGGCGGTTCCGGCACCAGCCGGTCACCAACGCGCATTTCTTCCTTCGCGACGAGGATGTCGATGGTGGCAGGGATGACCTCATCGACGAGCTTGCCGTCCTTGCCCTTCACGCTGGCGGTGGATTCGCCGCGCACCAGCTCGGCCTTGCCGAGAAACTGTGCCTCGTAGCCGAGGATTTCGCCGGTGGTGGGGTCTTTCAGCGGCGTGGCATTGCGGAACACACGGAACTGCTGGTCCTTGCCCTGGTCGTCCAGCAGCGGAGTACCTTCTGGACCGCGTGCATACGCACGGTCACCCCGGGTAATCAAAACACGGCTTTCCAGCGCGGCCACGATGCGCGCGGCAGATTGCAGGCCGGCCTCGTCAACAATGATGGGCTCTGCCAGGAAGGCTTCAATAATGTTGGACCGCAGAGTCGGCAGTGCGCCGTCGGACAGCATCTCGTAGCGGGTGCGCGGGGAAACCTTTACCGTTGGTGGATCGCTTTGTTCGCCTTCCACACGCAGGCTGGCAAAGCCGTCCTTGCGCACCAGGACCAGAACCTGGCCGGGGTAAATGCGGTGCGGGTTCTTGATGTCTTCAAGATTCATGCCCCACAGTTCGGGCCAGCGCCAGGGGCTCTTCAGGTAGAGGCGTGAGATCGCCCACAGGGTGTCGCCGGATTTGATGGTGTAGCGCTCTGGCGCATTGGCCGCCAGTTCGCTGAGCGGCACGCCTTTTTGCGCTACTTCTTTCGCCGTCTGCTTCTGCGCTGCAGAGATCGGGAAGTTTTGGGCCCATCCCGAAGTGGTCACCAAAGTACTGGCCACAGCGGCCAGCGCGGCCAGCTTGGCGAGTGCCACGGTGGATTTGCCCATAGGTTGTATCGTCATAGCGTGCTGTATTTCCAGGAAATAACTTGATAAGTTACGCGCGATTTTGCGCTCAAGCCCTTGATTCGGCAACGTTTTTAGCCATCTGAAGGTGCGCGGCCGTCCAAAAGTGGCGAAAATAGCCACAATTGTGAAACCCCCTACCATGCTACTCCCCATTCTTTGCTATCCCGATCCCAAGTTGCACAAGGTTGCCAAACCGGTAGCCACCGTCGATGAACGCATCCGCACCCTGGTCGCCAACATGATCGAAACCATGTA
>Ga0207973_100424_pt1 | contig 13271 bp, 9 predicted proteins | sample LakWasMe82_HOW10_2_FD_183908 | JGI IMG/M metagenome (GOLD analysis project Ga0207973, IMG submission 183908) | Freshwater sediment methanotrophic microbial communities from Lake Washington under simulated oxygen tension - Sediment Metagenome... | ecosystem: Environmental > Aquatic > Freshwater >... | reverse complement strand
CGGAAACGGCACGAACAGCGCCGCGGCGCCAACGGCCGCAATTTCAGTCACGGTGCTGGCACCGGCGCGGCAGACCACCAGGTCGGCCTCGGCGAAAGCCCGGGCCGTGTCGTTGATGAAGGGCGTGAGTTCGGCCTGCACGCTGGCGGCGCGGTAGTTCTCGCGCAGCGCCTCGATTTGCCGGGCGCCGCTCTGGTGGATGACCTGGGGACGCTGCGCCTCGGGAATCAGGGCCAGGGCCTGCGGCACGATACGGTTCAGCGCCTGCGCGCCCAGGCTGCCACCGACCACCAGCAATTTCAGGGGCCCGCTGCGGCCGGCAAACCGGACCGCCGGGTCGGGCTGCTGCGTGAAGGCCGGGCGCAGCGGGTTGCCCACCCAGGTCGCGTTTTTCAGCACCCCCGGGAAGGCCGTGAACACCCGGTCGGCCACACCCGCCAGCACCTTGTTGACCAGCCCGGCGACCGAGTTCTGCTCATGCAGCACCAGCGGTTTGCCCAGCAGCACACTCATCATGCCGGCGGGAAAGGCAATGTAGCCGCCCAGCCCCACGACCACATCGGGCTTGACGCGGCGCACCACCGCAATGCTTTGCCAGAAGGCCTTGAGCAGGCGCAGCGGCAGCAGGGCCAGCGTGCTCACCCCCTTGCCGCGCACGCCCGAAAATTCAATGCTCTCGAAGGGAAAACCGCGCGGCGGTACGAGCTGGCTCTCCATGCTCGGATGGTCGGCCGTGCCCCGGCCGCCCAGCCAGTGCACGCGCCAGCCGCGCTCACGCAGCGCCTCGGCCACGGCCAGGCCGGGGAAAATGTGGCCGCCTGTGCCGCCGGCCATGATGAGCACGCATTTGCTCATGCCGGTTGCCTCCGGCACTGTTGCGTAGCACGGACGATCGGGCATCGGCAACGCATCCCATTCGCTTTACTGTCGATCCCCATGAAGATGGGGCCCCTCGCCAGGTAGATCATGGTCGCCCCCCGCGCATCAACAGCCTGTTTTCATAATCGATGCGCAGGACAACAGCCAGCGAAATCAGGTTCATCAGAATCGCCGAGCCGCCGTAACTCATGAGCGGCAGGGTCAGGCCCTTGGTCGGCAAGGCGCCGAGGTTCACGCCCATGTTGATGAAGGCCTGGAAGCCTATCCAGATGCCCACACCCTGGGCCACCAGTCCGGCAAACAGTCGGTCCAGCGCAATCGACTGGCGACCGATGTGCATGATGCGACGCGTCATCCACATGAAGGCACCGATCACGCAGAGAACACCCAGCAGACCGAACTCCTCGCCGATCACTGCCAGCAGGAAGTCGGTGTGGGCTTCGGGCAACCAGTGCAGTTTTTCGATGCTGCCGCCCAGGCCGACGCCAAAAATTTCGCCACGCCCGAACGCAATCAGGGAATGCGACAGCTGGTAGCCCTTGCCCAGCGCGTATTTTTCGCTCCAGGGATCGAGGTAGGCAAAAATCCGCTCGCGGCGCCAATCGCTGAGCATCACCATCAGCGCAAAGGCGATCACCACCACGGTGGCGATGACAAAAAACATGCGGGCGTTGACACCGCCCAGGAAAAGAATGCCCATGGCGATCACCGAGATGACCATGAAGGCGCCCATGTCGGGCTCGGCCAGCAGCAGCAGGCCCACGATGCCAATGGCCACGGCCATCGGCAGGACGGCGCGGAAGAAGCGCTCCTTGACTTCCATCTTGCGCACCATGTAGTCGGCGGCGTACAGCAGCACCGCAAACTTCGCGAGCTCCGAGGGCTGGAAGTTCATGAAACCCAGCGAGATCCAGCGGCGTGCGCCGTTGACACCCTTGCCGATGAAGGGGATCAGCACCAGCATCAGCAGCACCAGCGAGGCCACAAACAGCCAGGGCGCGACTTTTTCCCAGGTCGACACCGGCACCTGGAAGGTCAGCAGGGCAATGGCAAAAGCCACCCCCAGCGACAGCGCATGGCGCAGCAGGAAATGGGTGTGTGCATAACGCGCGAACTTCGGGTTGTCCGGCATGGCGATGGACGCGGAGTAAACCATGACCAGGCCCCAGACCAGCAGAGCCACCGTGACCCAGATCAGGGCCTGGTCCACCCCCGACAGGCGGACCGGCGCCGACTGGGAACGCGAGCGGCGCTGGCCGCCCAGCCGCACCGGCAGTCCCTCGGGCGCAGCGCCGCCCAGGCTGGAGAACCAGCCGGAAAGACGGGCAGCCACCGTCATGACACCACCCCCGCGTCCTGTGCGAGCGCCTGGACCGCGTCGCAAAACACCTGGGCGCGGTGCCCATAGTTGTCGAACATGTCAAAGCTTGCGCAGGCCGGCGACATCAACACCGCGTCACCGGTTTGCGCCTGCCGGGCCGCCAATTCAACGGCGGCCTGCATGGAGCCGGCATCGAACAGAGTCACGCCCGTGCCTTCCAGCGCCGCACGGATCAGTGGCGCATCGCGCCCGATCAGCACGACCGCCCTGGCATGCTGGCGCACGGGCCCGGCCAGCGGAGAAAAATCCTGTCCCTTGCCTTCGCCCCCGGCGATCAGCACCAGCTTGCGTTCGGCACCCAGGCCGGTCAGTGCCGCCACAGTGGCGCCGACATTGGTGCCCTTGCTGTCGTCAAAATACTCGACGTCGCGCACCACCGCCACCGGGGTCACGCGGTGCGGCTCACCGGTGTACTCGCGCAGGCCGTGCAGCATGGACGCCAGGTTGCCGCCCACCGCGCCGGCCAGCGCCAGCGCGGCCAGCGCGTTGGTGGCGTTGTGGCGGCCCCGGATGCGCAGGGCCTCGACCGGCATCAGGCGCTGGATGTACAGCACCACTTCCTCGTCCTTGCGACGCTTGACGGTTTCGTCGGCCTCGGCCGCACGCACCAGCCAGGCCATGCCATTGACGGTTTCTATGCCGAAGTCACCCGGCCGTTGCGGCATGCCCAGCCCGAAGGTCACGTATTCGCGCCACTTCGGCTTTTGCAGCTTGAGGCGCACCGGCTCTGGCAGCATGGCCATTACCGCCGGATCATCGCGATTGAGCACCATCAGACCCTTGCTGCCGAAGATGCGTGCCTTGGCCGCGCCGTAGGCTTCCATGCTGCCGTGCCAGTCGAGATGGTCCTGCGTCAGGTTCAACACCGCGGCTGCGGTAGGCTCAAAACCTTGCACGCCGTCGAGCTGGAAGCTCGACAGCTCCAGCACCCAGACCTCGGGCAAGCTGCCCGCATCGAGGTGCCCGGCCAGCATGTCCAGCAGATTGGGGCCGATGTTTCCCGCCACCGCCACGCTCTTGCCGCCATGGGCCAACAGCTGGCCGGTCAGCGAAGTCGTGGTCGTCTTGCCGTTCGTCCCGGTGATCGCCAGTACCTTGGGGTCATAAGCACGTTCGGCCTGCAGCTCACGCAGGGCGCGGGCGAACAGGTCCAGTTCCCCGCCTGTCCACAGGCCGATGGCCTGCGCCGCCTGCCAGACCGGGGCAAACACGGCAGGCGACAGGCCCGGGCTCTTGAAGACGGCTCGGATGCCATTGCCCTCAACCAGACCGGACTCGAAAGCACCGGCACGGAAAGCGACCTGAGGCAACTCCGCCTGCAAGCTGGCCAGCTGGGGCGGCGTCTCGCGGGTATCGGCCACCGTCACGCGCGCGCCCTGACGCACGCACCAGCGGGCCATGGCCAGCCCGGATGCGCCCAGCCCCAGAATGAGGACATGCTGGCCGTGCATCGTCTCGCCAGATGTTTCGACAGGGGCAGGCGCATCGCCTTCAGCATCACCCTGCACGGTTTCGTCCGCCGACGATGGCACTTGCACCACAGAGGGGATCGGCGTGGCCTGTTCCGGTGCACTCACCTCGGCAAACAATTGCGCAACAAAGGCAGCGGCATCGCGCGCGGCCGTCAGGGTCTCGGGCAGGGGCCGTGGCCCCGCTTTGCCCGTCGCCCCGGTGCGGGCCGGGTCCACTTCTGCCACCGGTTCTTGCAACGCCGGCTCCACCAGGGGCATGGCCTCTGGCAACGCCGGCACGGCATTCAGCACCGACGCAGGCGCCGGCACCAGTCCGTGCGCCTGCGTCACCTCCACTGGAGCTGGAGGCTCTTCGGGCCCATCTGGCGCATTGCCGGGGTTGGAGGATTCGTTGGTATTCATCGCAGTTTCAGCGTCGACAGGCCAATCAGGCACAGCAGCATGGTGATGATCCAGAAGCGCACGACCACCTGCGTTTCCTTCCAGCCGCTTTTCTCGAAATGGTGGTGCAAGGGCGCCATCCGGAACAGCCGCCGGCCTTCACCAAAACGCTTGCGCGTGTATTTGAAATAGATCACCTGCAGCATCACCGAGAGGGCTTCGACAACGAAGATGCCGCCCATGATGGCCAGCACGATTTCCTGGCGCACGATGACCGCAATCGTTCCCAGCGCGGCGCCCAGCGCCAGCGCGCCCACATCGCCCATGAAGACCTGCGCCGGGTGGGTGTTGAACCACAGGAAGGCGAGGCCGGCACCGGCCATGGCCGAGCAGAAAATCAGCAGCTCGCCCGCGCCCGGGATGTGCGGGAAAAACAGGTATTTTGAATAAACGGCACTGCCCGTCACATAAGCAAAGACACCGAGCGCCGAGCCGACCATCACGACCGGCATGATCGCCAGCCCGTCCAGGCCGTCGGTCAGGTTCACCGCATTGCTGGAGCCGACAATCACGAGATAGGTGAGCAGCACAAAACCAAACACCCCGAGCGGGTAGCTGATTTCCTTGAAGAAAGGCAGCTGCAAGCCGGCCTTGGGCGGCAGGTTCACGTCAAAGCCGGACTGCACCCAGCTCATGAACAGCTCCAGCACCCGCAGGTTGGAGCTTTCCGAGATGCTGAACACCAGGTAGAGGGCGGCGAGCAGGCCGATCACCGACTGCCAGAAGTATTTTTCCCGCGAGCGCATGCCTTCGGGGTCCTTGTGCACCACCTTGCGCCAGTCGTCGGCCCAGCCAATGGCGCCAAAGCCGAGCGTGACGATCAGCACAATCCAGACAAAACGGTTGCTCAAGTCGAACCACAGCAGCGTGGAAATGCCGATGGCCAGCAGGATCAGGACGCCGCCCATGGTCGGTGTGCCGCTTTTGCTCAGGTGGGTCTGCATGGCGTATTCGCGGATGGGCTGGCCGATCTTGAGATGCGTCAGGCGGCGAATCACAAAAGGTCCGGCGATCAACCCGATCAGCAAGGCGGTCATGGCGGCCATCACCGCGCGAAACGTCAGGTACTGGAACACCCGGAAATACCCGAACTCGGGTGTCAGGGTTTGCAGCCACTGGGCCAGGCTAAGCAGCATGGGGGACCTCCTGCCGCGCTGCCTCAAAGGAGGCATACGCCCCCTCGGGGGGCAGTGAACGTAGGTGAACGTGGGGGCTCATGCCTTCTCCTCTTTTTGTTGTTGTGTGTCGGCCGCGATGGCCTGGACCACGCGCTCCATCTTCATGAAGCGGGAGCCCTTGACCAGCACGCTGGCCACACCCGGCAAGGCAGCCAGCACGGCGGCCTGCAGGGCATCGATGTCGTCGCCAAAATGCCGGCCACTGCCGAAGGCCCTGGCAGCGTCGGCGGACTGCGTGCCGAGCGTGAACACCTGCTCGATGCCGCGCTCACGCGCATGGGCACCGACCTCGACATGGAAGGCAGGCCCCTGATCGCCAACCTCGCCCATGTCCCCCAGCACCAGCAGTCGCGGCCCCGGCAGTTCGGCCAGCACGTCGATGGCGGCACGCACGGAATCCGGGTTGGCGTTGTAGGTGTCGTCGATCAGCGTGAGGGCGTGGCCCGCCACCTGGCGCTGGAGGGCGCGCGAGCGGCCCTTGACCGGGACAAAGGCCGACAGCCCGGCAGCAATGGCCGCCAGCGGCGCGCCGGCCGCCAGGGCGCAGGCTGTGGCGGCCAGGGCGTTTTTGACATTGTGCCGGCCGGCCACCTGCAGCGAAAAGCCGAGCTCGCCCTGCGGCGTGCCAGCCAACACCCGCCAGGCACCGCCTTGCCATTGCGCGCTGCCGGTCACATCGGCCTCGCCCGATTCGGCAAAGGTCAGCACCACGCGGTCTCCGGCGAGTTCCCGCCACAGCGGCGTGTACAGCTCATCGGCCGGAAACACCGCGACACCGGAGGCCGGCAGCGCCGCGATGACCGCGCCGTTTTCGCGCGCGACGGCCTCCACCGTGGCCATGAACTCCAGGTGTTCGCGCTGCGCATTGTTGACCAGCGCCACGGTGGGCCGGGTCATGGCTGCAAGGCGGGCAATCTCACCGGGGTGGTTCATGCCCAGTTCAACCACGCCGACCTGGTGGGTGGCGCGCAGACGCAGCAGCGTCAAGGGCACGCCGATGTCATTGTTGAAGTTGCCTTCGGTCGCAAAAGCACCGTCACGCTTCCAGGCGCGCAGGATGGATGCCACCATTTGCGTGACCGTGGTCTTGCCATTGCTGCCGGTCACGGCGATCAGCGGCAGGGTGAACTGCGCGCGCCAGCCCGCGGCAAGCTGGCCCAGCGCCTGCTTCGCATCGGCCACCAGCAGGCCGGGGAGTTCGGCACTCAGGCCATGCTCGGCCAGGGCCGCCACCGCGCCCGCGCTTTTCGCCTGCGCCAGGAAATCATGGGCATCAAAACGTTCACCCTTGAGCGCCACAAACAGGTCGCCGGCCTGCAGGCTGCGCGTGTCCGTGTGCACGCGCTGGAACCGCAGCGTGCCGTCGCCCACCAGTCGGGCGGACGGCAACCACTGCAGGGCCTGTTGCAAGGTCATCATGCGAGGCCTCCCGGCGCGGCATGACGGCTCGCGCCCTGGTCCAGCGCCGCTTCGGCCTGCGCCTTGTCGGAAAACGGAAGTTTGACGCCCGCGGTTTCCTGGTAACTTTCATGGCCCTTGCCGGCAATCAGGACCACGTCGCCGGCCTCTGCCTGGCCCACCGCATGGGCGATCGCCAGGGCGCGGTCTGCCTGAACATGCACCGCATCGCGGCGGGTAAAGCCCTGCAGGATCTGGCTGATGATGGCGTCGGGGTTTTCGCTGCGCGGGTTGTCACTGGTCACCACCACCCGGTCCGCCCCTTTTTCCGCCGCTGCCGCCATCAGTGGCCGCTTGCCTGCATCACGCTCCCCGCCACAGCCAAAAACGCACCAGAGTTGTCCGGAACGCCCGGTGGCCAGCGGCCGGAGCGCGCCCAGCACCTTCTCGAGGGCATCGGGGGTGTGGGCATAGTCGACCACCACCAGCGGCCGGCCCGGCACCGCAATCGAGTCCATGCGTCCGGGCACCGGCGACAGGTGCGCGCAGGCCTCAACCACGTCGGTCAAAGGCAGGCCCAGCGCACGCAGGGCCGCCATCACACCCAGCAGGTTGGAAACGTTGTACTGCCCGACCAGCGCGGTCGAAAGCCGATGCCGTTCGTCTCCCTCCACCACATCAAAGCCCAGAAAATCCAGGCCATGGTGGATGACCTGGGCCTGCAGGCGCGCGGGCGCCAGGCAGGACACGGTCCAGACGTCGAGACCCGACTCGCGCAGCGACACGGCCAGCGCGGCCCCGTGCGGGTCATCGATGTTGATCACCGCTGCCTTCAGGCCGGACCAGCCAAACAACCGGGCCTTGGCGTCCCAGTAGGCCTGCATGGTCTGGTGGTAGTCGAGGTGGTCCTGCGTGAAGTTGGTGAAAATCGCCACGCGGATGTCGGTGGCGTCCAGCCGGTGCTCGGCAATGCCAATCGACGAAGCCTCCAGCGCACACGCTGAAAAGCCGTCGTCAACCCAGCGCCTGAGCTGCTGCTGCAGCAGCACCGGATCGGGCGTCGTCAGGCCGTTGAACACCATGGCCTCGGGCTGTCCAATGCCCAGCGTGCCGACCACGCCGCAGCGCCGGCCCAGCTTGCCCAGGGCCTGGGCCAGCCACCAGGCGGTCGAGGTCTTGCCGTTGGTGCCGGTCACGGCCAGCACGTCCAGCTTTTTGCTCGGATACTCAAAATAGGCCGCTGCGATCGGTGCCGTCGCCGTTTTCAGGCCGCTGTAGGCCGCGACACGGCTGTCGCTGAAGGCATAGGCCTCCGCCCCGGCCTGCTCCACCAGGCAGGCCTGGGCGCCCGCGGCCAGAACGTGCGCCACGTACTTGCGCGCATCGGTGGCGGCACCCGGCCAGGCAATAAAACCGTCACCGGCACCGACCTTGCGGCTGTCGGTCCAGAGATTGCCGCTCACGCGCTGGTGCAACCAGTGCGCGGCCTGCTCGGGGGTGTGCAGCCGCTCCATCAGAACGACTCCTCTACCGCGTTGGTGACGATCTGCGGTTTGACGGCCATGTCGGGCTGAACGCCCATCATGCGCAATGTCTGCTGCACGACCTCGCTGAATACCGGCGCGGCCGCCAGCCCGCCATAGTATTTGCCGTCACTGGGTTCATCAATCATCACGGCAACAATGATGCGGGGAGCTTCAATCGGTGCCATGCCGGTGAACCACGCACGGTATTTGTTGCTCGCATAGCCCTTGCCGACCTGCTTGTGCGCCGTGCCTGACTTGCCGCCAACCGAATACCCGACGGTCTGCGCCAGCTGGCCGGTGCCGCCTGGCGCCGCTGCCATCTGCAGCATTTTCCTGACCGCACGCGCGTTCTCTGGTGAAAACACCTGCACGCCCGTCGCAGGCTCACCGCTCTTGAGCATGGTCACCGGGATGATCCGGCCGTCATGCGCGAAGGACGTGTAGGAATGCGCCATCTGGAACAGCGAGGCTGACAGGCCATAACCATAGGCCATCGTGGCCTGCTCGACGGGCCGCCATGACTTCCATGGACGCAAGCGCCCAGTGACTGCGCCCGGAAATTCGATTTGCGGTTTCTGCCCGTAGCCAAGCGCAACATAGGTCTCCCACATCTCATGCGGGCTCATCTTCTGGGCGATCTTGAGTGCGCCGACATTGCTTGACTTCTGGACGACCCCTTCCACCGTGAGCGTGCCGTAATTGTGGGTGTCGCTGATGGTGAATCCGCCAATGCTGATCCGCCCCGGGCCGGTTTCAATGAGGGTGCCGGGCTTGATCCTGCCCGCCTCGAGCGCCATGGCCACGGTGATGGGCTTCATGGTCGAGCCCGGCTCAAAAGTATCCGTCACTGCACGGTTGCGCAACTGCTCGCCGGTGAGATTCTGGCGTTTGTCAGGCACATAACTTGGATAGTTGGCCAGCGCCAGCACTTCGCCCGTGATGGTGTCGAGCACCACCACACTGCCGGCCTTGGCCTTGCGTTCAATCACGGCATCGCGCAGCTTCTGGTAGGCAAAAAACTGCACCTTGCTGTCAACGCTGAGCTGGATGTCCTTGCCTTCCACGGGCGGCACTTGCTCCCCGATACTTTCGACCACGCGCCCCAGCCGGTCCTTGATCACGCGCCGGGAACCTGGCTTGCCCGCCAGGTCCTTGTTGAAAGTGAGTTCAATGCCTTCCTGTCCGCGGTCCTCCACATTCGTGAAGCCGACCACATGCGCAATGGTCTCACCCTCCGGATACTTGCGCTTGTATTCCTTGCGCTGGTAAATGCCCTTGATCCCCAGGCTGTGAATTTTCTGTGCAACAGGCTCATCGACCTGGCGCTTGACCCATACAAAGGTCTTGTCCTCGTTGGCCAGTTTCTTGTTGAGGTCGGCCACCGGCATTTCCAGGAGTTTGGCCAGCTCGGCAAGCTGGGCTTTGCTCGCTTCGACATCCTCGGGAATCGCCCAGATACTCGACGCCGGGACGCTGGACGCCAGGATGAGTCCATTGCGGTCCAGAATACGACCCCGATTGGCAGGCAGCTCCAGAGTCCGGGCAAAACGAACTTCACCCTGACGCTGAAAGAACTCGTTGCCAACCACCTGCACATACGCCGCCCGGCCGGCCAGCCCGGCAAAAGCCAGGGCAATACCTGCGACGATCAGCTTGCTGCGCCAGACCGGGGTCTTGCTGGCCAGCAGCGGGCTGGAGGTGTAACGCACGCTTCTACTCATGGGCGTTACCTGCCGCGGGCGGGTTTTTATAGGTGACGTATTGCGTGATGGCTGGTGTCGCCGAACGCATCTGCAGCCTGTCCCTGGAAAGCTGCTCCACCCGCAACGGCGTGGCCTGCGCGCGCTTTTCAACCTGCAGGCGCTCCTTGTCGGACTCGAGTTGGCGGCTGAGTGCCACGGTTTTTTCCAGCTCGACAAACAGCCGGCGTGACTCGTACTGCGTGCGCACCAGGTACAGCGCGCTGACCAGCACAGCCACCAGCAGGACCAGATTCAGGCGCGTCATGCTGCGGCCCCCGGATAACGCTGGGTGCTCGCCTGCACGGGCACCTCGGTCCGTTCGGCCACGCGCATGACGGCGCTGCGCGAGCGCGGGTTGGCCGCCACTTCGTCGGCGCCAGGCTTGACACGCTCCAGCGCCTTGAGCCGCATGGCCTTGGGCGCGGCAAACGGCGCGCGGCGGTCGAACACCTCGCGCGAATGTTCGGCGATGAATTGCTTGACGATGCGGTCTTCCAGCGAATGGAAACTGATCACCACCAAACGTCCTCCCGGTTGCAGTACCTTGAGCGAAGCCTCTAGCGCCTGTTGCAGCTCTTCAAGCTCGGCGTTGATGAAAATCCGAAAAGCCTGAAATGTGCGCGTTGCAGGGTCCTTGCCCGGCTCGCGGGTTTTGACCGCGCCAGCCACGACCTCGGCCAGTTCAGCGGTGGTTGCAATAACGCCCCGCTCCTGTCGGCGACGATCAATCGCCTTTGCGATCTGCCCAGCAAACCGTTCTTCGCCATATTCACGAATGACCTCCGCAATGGTGTCTGTCTCTGCATCGGCCAGCCACTCGGCCACACTCTGGCCACGCGTGCTGTCCATGCGCATGTCCAGCGGACCGTCGCCGCGGAAGGAAAAACCGCGCGCCGGGTTGTCGATCTGCGGCGAGCTGATGCCCAGGTCCAACAGGATGCCCGCCGCGCTGCCCGCCGGCATCTCGCCCAGATGGCTGAACGCCTGATGGCGGATAGAAAAACGCGGGTCGGCGATGGTCTGCGCTTCGGCAATGGCCTCCGGGTCCTTGTCGAAGGCGGTCAGCCGCCCCCGGTCGGACAGCTGCGAAAGAATGAGGCGCGAGTGGCCACCACGCCCGAAGGTCGCGTCGATGTAATGCCCGTCCGGATTGATCTGAAGCGCTGCGACTGCTTCGTTCAACAAGACGGTGCGATGTGTCCATGTGTCTTGCACCGTCGTCTTTCAGAATGAAAAGTCTCTGAAGACATCGGGCATGTCGCCCTTCATCTGCTCGGCCTCCTGGGCCGCATAGGTCGCCGCATCCCACAACTCGAAGTAGCTGCCCATGCCAAGCAGCACCGTGTCCCGGCTGATGCCTGCCGCGCCACGCAATTCCGGAGAGACCAGAATGCGCCCGGCGGCATCCATGTCAACGTCCATGGCGTTGCCCAGGAAAATCCGTTTCCACCACTGTGCCTGCATCGGCAGCGAAGCAATGCGTTCGCGGAATTTCTCCCACTCGTTGCGCGGGAATATCATGAGGCAACCATGCGGGTGTTTGGTGATGGTCAGCTGACTCGATGCGGTGGCGCTGAGCACGTCGCGATGCCGGGTTGGCACAGAGAGCCGACCCTTGGTATCGAGAGTTAGAGAAGACGCGCCTTGAAACACCGTTAAAAACCTTTAGAGAACACTTTTCACCACTAAATTGCACTTTTTCCCACTTTATCAGGAAAGTTTTGCCATGCAAGTGGTTTGCTACAAATTTTTTCAATGAAATCAAGCACTTAGAAACACTTTCGCAAGCAAGCATCAATTAAAAATCGTTCTAAATTAAGCACTTAGAAGATCCAGTGAAAGTGTTGCTTTAAGCCAAAGGCAGACCGGACTGATGTCGGCTCGGGTGACACGCGGAGAGGAAGGAGAAAACAGGCGCTGGAAGGCCCTGTTGGTGGTAGCCGCCCCCGCAGCGCCTGCCGGTCACCCGGCGCGGACAGCCTGCGTGTTGTGCAGGGCCGCGATGCGGCGGGGCGCGCAGCCTGCGCTAGTCGATGCGCGTCAGGACACGGGCATGTTCGGTGATGCCAATCACGTTGAAGAATGCGGCCACCAGACGGTTGACATCGGTGAACTGCACGGCGCGATTTTCGGCTTCCCGGGCGGAAACCCAGTTGAGCAGGGTCCCGGCTGCAGAAAAATCAACACGAATCAGCTTCGCGCACGAAATCACCATGATGTCTGCGCCCATCAGCTTGGCCTCAAGCGTGTCGAGCACGGTAATGGCATCGCCCTCGATCTGGCCAGACAGTTCAACCGCATACAGATGGCTCATCTGGGAGTTGCCGCCCATCTCGGTATCGCCCTCCAGCGCGCCGCTGAGGCTGGACGGCACCGAATCGCGGTAGACATCGCCAATGATGGCCTGCCCGGCCACAGCGCTGCCGCGCGGCTCCAGCGGCTTGTAGTCGCAGCGCGCACTGTCCCAGGCGGGCGGCGACACCTCGTACGTCACGCAAAAATCGAGGGCCGTCAGCTCAAACTCGTCCGGCTGGTGGGTCACACGCAGGGTCTCCAGGCGCAACTGCCACCATGCCTGGGGCGTATCCCGCACCCCTGAGGGGGTCGCGTCCTGCAGCACGTGCTGCAACTGCGCCTCGCCCATGAAACGCAGTTGCACCGGTTGTGCCGCCCAGCCGCTGAACACCTTGCACAGGGGCTCAACGGCGTTTTCATCGACGGTTTTGAGATTTTTCCAGTCCAGCCGCCAAGGCATGGGCGCACGAGCCAGGGCTGCGCTCAGTGCCGCCACGGTCTGGATGCCCAGTTTTGACGGGCAGATCCAGTCAGCAGCCGGTCCGTTGCCAGCCACCGGGCTGGCCGAACTGGCCGGCTGGGACAATTGCTGCACCATCTCGGGCATGGAGAACCACTGCGGCGCTGAACGGTCAAACTGGCCGACAAACTCGACGGCCAGGTTTTCGAACTTGTCTTGCTGGCCGGTGGCGCGGTACAGATCAAACAGCGCGAGCCAGGTGTCTGCATGCTTGGCGCGGCCTCCCTGGGGACCCAGCGTCTCGAGCAGCCCGGCTTCCGCGCCGGCATCGTCGCCATTGGCAAAACGGATGGAGGCCTCCTCCAGCTCCGGGTCGTGCGCTACCTCCGAGGCATCCACCACGGAAAATTTGGATGCCGAAAAGCCCGAAGACTCCCCGTCGCGGGAGACTGCAGAAATGACCGGTCTGGATGCAGCAGGCCTGGAAGGCGTGGCAGGC
>Ga0207973_100382_pt1 | contig 14878 bp, 10 predicted proteins | sample LakWasMe82_HOW10_2_FD_183908 | JGI IMG/M metagenome (GOLD analysis project Ga0207973, IMG submission 183908) | Freshwater sediment methanotrophic microbial communities from Lake Washington under simulated oxygen tension - Sediment Metagenome... | ecosystem: Environmental > Aquatic > Freshwater >... | reverse complement strand
GGGGCCGACCGTGGCCGCCAGCGTCGCGCCCGGCCAGGCCATGCCGGCCGGTTGTGCCGCGAAGAAGGCAGCCACCGCATTGGGGCTGACGAACATGGCCAGCGCCGCGCGCGGCAGCTCACGCCAGGCCAGCGCCGCGGCGTCCGGCGCCATGCCGGGCTGGATGGCGATCAGCGGCAGCACCGCCGTCGGCACGCCCTGCGCCGCCATGCGCGCCACCCAGTCCTCGGCCTGGGCGCGGGGCCGCGTCAGCAGCAGCGTGCGCTCGCTCAAGCCCGGCTGCACGGCCACTCAGGCGGCCGCCAGGTAGGCGCTGGCGCCCTGCTCGCGCAGCGCCTGCGCCACCCGCTCGCCCAGCGCGCGCGCCTCGGCCTCGTTGCGCGGCTGGCCGCGGCCCAGCGTCTTGAGCAGCGGTTTGTCGTGGTGCTCGGGATGGCCCAGCGCGGCCGCGAGCTGCAACTCGCCGCCCTCCCATACCGCGTGCGCCGCCAGCGGCATGCTGCAGCTGCCACCCAGGGCGCGCGACACCGCGCGCTCCGCCTGCGTGGCCAGCCAGGTGGGTTCGTGCATCAGACCGGCGAGCTGCTGGCTCAGCGCCGCGGCGTCGGCGCGCACCTCCAGGCCGAGGGCGCCCTGGCCGGCGCAGGGAATCATCTCGTCCACCGCGAACAGGCTGCGGATGCGCTCGGCCAGGCCCAGGCGCTTGAGCCCGGCGGCCGCCAGCACGATGGCGTCGTAGCCGCCTTCGTCCAGCTTGCGCAGGCGCGTGTCGAGATTGCCGCGCAGCGGCTCGATGCGCAGATCGGGGCGCAGATTCTTCAGTTGCACCACGCGGCGCAGGCTCGAGGTGCCCACCACCGCGCCCTGCGGCAGCTCGGCCAGGCTGGCATAGCGGTTCGAGACAAAGGCATCGCGCGCATCCTCGCGCTCCAGGATGCTCACCAGGGCAAAGCCCTCGGGCAGGTCCATGGGCACATCCTTGAGCGAGTGCACCGCCAGGTGGGCACGGCCCTCTTCCAGCGCCGTCTCCAGCTCCTTCACGAACAGGCCCTTGCCCCCCACCTTGGAGAGCGAGCGGTCGAGGATCTGGTCGCCGCGGGTGGTCATGCCCAGCAGGCCCACATCGAGTTTCAGGCGTTCGGCCAAGAGGGCCTGCACATGCTCGGCCTGCCACAGCGCGAGGCGGCTTTCGCGCGTCGCGATCAAGAGTTGTTGCGTCATGCCCTCATGCTAGCGCAGCCCGGTGCGGCCCCATTCCGGCTTGCGCAAAGAAACTGTTAAAGTCGAAAATTGGTAACTTGGTTACACGCGCCTCACCTCCAACGCCCCAACTCCAGACCATGCCAGCCCGACCAGCCCATCCCGCGCCACGCGCCGTCAAGACGGCCGCCAACTCCACCAAGGCCGCAGCCAAGGACAAGAACGCGCCCCTCATGCACGACATCCGCCTGCTGGGTCGCATCCTCGGCGAGGTGATCCGCGAGCAGGAGGGGCGTGATGCCTATGAGCTGGTGGAGCGCATCCGCAAGCTCTCGGTGGCCTTCCGCCTGAAGCGCGATGCGCAGGCCGGCAAGAGCTTCGACAAGCTGCTGAAGAGCCTCTCGGGCGAGCAGACGGTGAGCGTGATCCGCGCTTTCAGCTATTTCTCGCACCTGGCCAATATCGCCGAGGACCGCCACCATGTGCGCCGCCGCGAGATCCACGAACGCGCCGGCAGCCTGCAGCCGGGCTCGCTCGCCTACGCGCTGGAGCGCCTGCACGAGGCCGGCGTGCGCCCGGCCGAGGTGGCCAAGACCCTGCAGCATGGCTTCATCTCGCCGGTGCTGACCGCCCACCCCACCGAGGTGCAGCGCAAGAGCATCCTGGACGCCGAGCGCGCCATCGCCGAGCTGGTGGGCCAGCGCGACACCCTGCACACCGAGCGCGAGCTGCGCGACAACGAGACCCTGATGCGCGCCCGCATCACCCAGCTGTGGCAGACGCGCATGCTGCGCTACTCCAAGCTGACGGTGGCCGACGAGATCGAGAACGCGCTCTCCTACTACCACGCCACCTTTCTGCGCCAGATCCCCAAGCTCTACGCCGAGCTGGAAGAGGCCCTGCCCGGCCACGAGTTCAAGAGCTTTTTGCGCATGGGCCACTGGATCGGTGGCGATCGCGACGGCAATCCCAACGTCACCGCCGTGACGCTGCGCCATGCGATGAAGCGCCAGGGCGAGGTGGCGCTGCGCCACTACCTCACCGAGCTGCATGAACTGGGCGCCGAACTCTCGATCTCGGCCCGCCTGGCCAGCATCAGCCCCGAGCTGCAGCTGCTCGCCGAGCGCAGCCCGGATCGCAACGAGCACCGCATGGACGAGCCCTACCGCCGGGCGTTGACCGGCATGTACGCGCGCCTGGCCGCCACCCTGCACGAGCTCACCGGCACCGAGGCGCTGCGCCATGCCGTGGCCCCGCAGGACCCTTATCTGAGCCCCGAGGAGCTGCTGGCCGATCTGCGCATCATCGAAAGCTCGCTGCGCAGCCACCATGCCGAGGCGCTGATCGCGCCGCGGCTGAAGCCGCTGATGCGCGCCATCCAGGTGTTCGGTTTCCATCTCGCCACGCTGGACCTGCGCCAGAGCTCCGACCAGCACGAGGCCGTGGTGGCCGAGCTGCTGAAGGCCGCGCGCATCCAGGCCGATTACAGCGCGCTCAGCGAGGCCGAGCGCCGCGGCCTGCTGCTGAGCCTGCTGCAGGACGCCCGCCCGCTGCGCGTGATCGGCGCGGTCTACAGCGAGCGGGCCCAGGGCGAGCTGGCCATCTTCGAGGCCGCGCGCGAGGTGCTGCAGCGCTTCGGCCGCGAGGCCCTGCGCCACTACATCATCAGCCACACAGAGTCGGTGAGCGATCTGCTCGAGGTGATGCTGCTGCTTAAGGAGGTCGGGCTGCTGCGCGGCACGCTGGATGGCGAGGCCATCAGCGACCTGATCGTCGTGCCGCTGTTCGAGACCATCGGCGATCTGCGCGAGGCCCCCGGCATCATGCGCGAGTTCTACGCCCTGCCCGGCATTGCCGCACTGGTGCAGCGCTCGGGCGGCGAGCAGGACATCATGCTGGGCTACTCCGACTCCAACAAGGATGGCGGCGTGTTCACCAGCTCCTGGGAGCTCTACCGCGCCGAGATCGCGCTGGTGGAGCTGTTCGAGGCGCTCAAGGCCCAGCACCAGCCCGTCACCCTGCGCCTCTTCCATGGCCGCGGCGGCACGGTGGGCCGTGGCGGCGGCCCCAGCTACCAGGCCATCCTGGCCCAGCCCCCCGGCACGGTGAACGGCCAGATCCGCCTCACCGAGCAGGGCGAGGTGATCGCCTCCAAATACGCCAACCCCGAGATCGGCCGGCGCAATCTCGAGACCCTGGTCGCCGCCACGCTGGAAGCGACCCTGCTGCACCCCACCAAGAGCGCGCCCAGGAGCTTCCTTGAAGCCGCACAGGCACTCTCGGACGCCAGCTTCAAGGCCTACCGCGGCCTGGTCTACGACACGCCCGGCTTCGCCGAGTACTTCTTCGCCTCCACGCCGATCCGCGAGATTGCCGAGCTGAACATCGGCTCGCGCCCGGCCTCGCGCAAGGCCACCCGCGCCATCGAGGACCTGCGCGCCATTCCCTGGGGCTTCAGCTGGGGCCAGTCGCGCATCGCCCTGCCGGGCTGGTGCGGGTTCGGCTCGGGGGTGCAGGCCTTCCTGGGCAAGGAGCCGGCCCAGCGCGCGCAAAACCTGACCCTGCTCAAGCGCATGGTCAAGCAATGGCCCTTCTTCAGCACCCTGCTGTCCAACCTGGACATGGTGCTGGCCAAGACCGACCTGGACATCGCGGCGCGCTATGTCGAGCTGGTCGAGAACAAGCGACTGGGCAAAAAGATCTTCGAGGCGGTGAAGGCCGAGTTCCAGCGCACCCAGGAGGCGCTGGCGCTGATCACCGGCGAGCACAAGCGCCTGGCCGCCAACCCGGCGCTGGCGCGCTCGATCGAGCACCGCTTCCCCTATATAGACCCGCTCAACCACCTGCAGGTCGAGCTGATGCGGCGCTACCGCGCGGTGGCGCCCGAGCAGCGCGCCGAGGACCCCAGCATGGAACGCGTGCAGCGCGGCATCCATCTGTCGATCAACGGCATCGCGGCGGGCCTGCGCAACACCGGTTGATTGCCCAGCGCCCCGCTCGTCCTGTAAGCTCGGCGCACCCCACCCCGGGTGCTTGCTGGAAGGCACAGGACGAGCATGCGCGCCGACACCCCCTACTCCCGGATCGAGGCCCTCGTGGTCGACGACATGGCCACGCAGCAGACCACGCTGCGCGGCCAGCTGGGCATGCTGGGCATCCACAAGATCGAGGGCGCCAGCTCGGCCGAGGAGGCGCTGCGCCATGTGCGCGCCAAGCCCTTCGGCCTGATCCTGTGCGACTACAACCTCAACCACAAGACCGACGGCCAGCAGCTGCTGGAATACCTGCGCGAGCACCAGCTGCTGGCGCCGGACTGCCTGTTCTTCATGATCACGGCCGAGAACAGCTACCTCTCGGTGGCCGCCGCCAGCGAGCACCTGCCCGACGCCTACCTGCTCAAGCCCATCACCGCGGGTGACATCGAGGATCGCCTCAAGGCCCAGCTGGAAAAGCGCCAGGCCCTGCTGGACATCCACAAGCAGCTGGGCCGCAAGGACCTGCCCGCCGCGCTGAAGGCCTGCGACACCCTGCTGGCCAAGAAGGACCGCTGGACCATGCAGGCCCTGCAGCTCAAGGGTCAGGTCTTGCTGGAGCTGGGCGCGCTGGACGAGGCGCGCGCCGTCTACCAGCAGGCGCTGGAGCTGCGCCCCCAGCTGATCTGGGCCCAGCTGGGCCAGGCGCGCGCGCTCCGGGCCGCCGGCCGCTTTGATGAGACCGTGCAGCTGATGCGCGAACTCATCGGCAGCGCCGAGGGCGCCAAGAATCTGGCCGCGCACGAGCTCCTGGCGCAGGCCCTGGAGGCCATGAACCGCCAGGACGAGGCGCTGGCGGTGCTCAAGCAGGCGGCCGAGATCGTGCCCTCGGCCAAGCGCATGCGCACGCTGGCCGAAAGCGCCTACCGCAACGGCGATACCGAACTGGCCAAGCAAAGCCTGGCGCGCGCGCTCAAGTCCAGCCAGGGCTCGCTGAGCGCCCAGCCCATGGATGCGCTGGTGCTGGCTCAGGCCCATATCGACCTGGGCGAGGCCAAGGAGGCGCTGGCGGTGCTGGTCGATCCGCCCGGCAAGGTGCAGCGCAGCGCCGAACAGGCCGCCGCCATGCTGGCGCTGAGCGCCCAGGCCCATGCCCTGCTGGGCGAGGCCGAGAAGGCGCGCGAGCTGGCCGAGCAGGCGCTGGCCGAGACGCCACAGGCCAAGGCCGACTTCGCCACCATCGCGGTGGCGCGCGCCGCCCTCGCCACCGGCCAGGCCGAGCGCGGGCTGGCCCTGCTGGGCAAGGTGGTCAGTGCCGACCACGAGAATGCGCGCATGCAGCAGCTCGTCAGCAAGGCCTTGCGCGACACCGGCCACGAGGCCGAGATCGCCAGCATCGTCACCGCCACCAGCGGCGGCCTGAAGACGCGGCTGCACCAGGCCAAGCTGGCGCTGCGCGCCGGCCGGCTCGACGAAGCGCTGGCGGCCCTCGAGGCGGAGCTGCACGCCTTCCCGGAGAACACCACCGTGCTGATGGAATGCGCGCAGATGAACTGCATGGTGCTGCGCCTGCGCAAGCAGCTGGATGCCCAGCGCGTCGAGCAGGTGCGCGGCTATCTGAGCCGCCTGGAGCGCCTCTTGCCGGGCCACGACCGCGTCGCCCAGATGCGCAAATACCTGCGCGACACCCTCAGCGCCCTGGCATGAACCGCGAACTGCTGGCCCTGCTGATCCATGACCTGAAGAACCAGCTGGGGGTGCTGGAGGCCGAGCTGGCGCAGCTGGAGCGGCGGCCCGAGGCCGAGCTGGCGCACCGCGCCCACCAGCATTGCGCCCAGCTGCGCCAGCGCCTGATCGCCTACCTGACGCTTTACGGCGCCGACGGCAGCCGCCTGCTGGCGCAGGCCTCGGACGAGTCGCCGCAGGCCTTTCTGCAAGGCCTGCTGCATGTGGATTCGCGCCCCGACCATGCGCCGCTGCGCCTGGGGCCCTGCAGCGGCGCGCCGGCCTTCTGGTACTTCGACCCGCGGCTGGTGCGCCTGGCCCTGGAGGCGGCGCTGCAGAACGCCTGGCGCTTCGCGCGCAGCGAGGTGGTGCTGGATGCCGGCGTGCGCGACGGCCAGCTGGTGTTCTCGGTGGACGACGACGGCCCCGGCCTGGGCAGCGCCGACCCCTCGGCCCAATCCTCCACCGGCCTGGGCCAGGAACTCTGCGCGGCGGTGGCGCGCGCCCACCAGCTCGGCGCGCGCTGCGGCAGCGTCAGTCTGCTGGACCGTCCCGGCGGCGGCACGCGCTTTGAAATCCTGCTGCCTTGAATGAGCCGGCCTGCCCCCTAACTTCCTCGCGGGGCGGCGGCTACACTGCCGCCACTTTCAGCCTCCCGCCGCCATGACCAGCGCCCCTGCCCAGCCCGCCCCGGGCGACACCGTCGAAGCCATGACCGTGCTGTTGCAGGCCTGGAAAAAGGGCGACGGCGCCGCCTTCGAACGCGTGGTGCAGGCGGTGCATGGCGAGTTCCTGCGCATGGCGGCCTCGCGCCTGCGCGGCCACGATGCCGCCACCCTGGCCAAGGGCGATGTGGTGAACGAGGCCATGCTGCGCCTGATGGCCGCGCCCAGCGACTGGCAGAACCGCGCGCATTTCTTCGCCACCGTCTCGCTGACCATGCGCAGCGTGCTGCGCGAGCATGCGCGCGCCCGCCTCGCCGACAAGCGCGGCGGCGGCCGCGTGCAGCTCACCCTCAGCTCGGCGGCGCTGGGCGAGGAATCGATGGCGGCCGATCTGCTCACCCTGGACGCGCTGCTGGACCAGCTCGGCGCCCACGACCCGCGCGGCGCCCAGGTGCTGGAGCTGACCTATTTCGCCGGCCTGCAACGCGCCGACATCGCCGAGGTGCTGGCCATCTCGGTGCCCACGGTGGACCGCGAGCTGCGCTTTGCGCGCGCCTGGCTGGCCGAACAACTGGGCCGCGAGCTGGAAGCCTGAGAGCGGGCATGAGCAGCAGCAGCGCCGCCGACCCCGATTTCGCCCAGGTCAAGGCGCTGTTCAACGAGATCTGCGACCTGCCCGATGAGGCCGCGCAACGCCGGCGTTTGGCCGAGCTGGCCGCCCCGGCGCAGCTCTGGGCGCGCGTGCTGCGCCTGGCCGGCCACGACGCCACCACCCGCTTTGCCAAGCCGGTGGCGGGCATGCTGGCCAGCGTCGGCGGCGCCGAGCTCAGGCCCGGCGAGCGCCTGGGCGCCTGGACCCTCGTGTCCGAGCTGGGCCATGGCGGCATGGGCATGGTCTACCTGGCCGAGCGCAGCGACGGCCATTACCAGCAGCGCGCCGCCATCAAGCTGCTGCGCGGCTGGTCGGGCGAGGCGGCGCTGGCCCAGCTGGCGCGCGAGCGTCAGATCCTCGCCTCCCTGAACCACCCCCATATCGCGCGCCTCATCGATGGCGGCAGCACGCCCGGCGGCCAGCCCTATCTGGTGATGGACTATGTCGAGGGCCAGCGCATCGACGTCTACCAGCACGAGCACGAGCTCGGGCTGGAGGCCACGCTGGAGCTGTTCCTGATGGTGTGCGAGGCGGTGGCCTATGCGCACCGCCAGCTGGTGGTGCATTGCGACATCAAGCCCGGCAATGTGCTGGTGGGCAGCGACGGCCGCGCCATGCTGCTGGACTTCGGCATCGCCCAGCTGCAGGGCAAGCGCGCTGAGAGTGGCGTGGACGGCAGCGCGCAGGACGGCGAGACGCTGGCGCTGACGCCGCGCTATGCCAGCCCCGAGCAGCGCGCTGGCGCGCCGGCCAGCAGCGCCAGCGACATCTACAGCCTCGGCGCCATGCTGGGCGAGCTGCTGCAGGCGCTGGGCCCGGCGGCGACGCGACCCGCGGAATGGCAGGCGATCGTGCGGCACGCCACCGCCCCCCAGCCGGAGGCGCGCTACCTCAGCGTGGCGGCGCTGATGTCGGATCTGCGCCGTTATCGCCAGCATCTGCCGCTGGCCGCGCTGCCGCGCAGCCCCGGCTATGTGGCGCGCAAATTCCTGCGGCGGCGCTGGCCCTGGGTGCTGGCGGGCAGCGGTACGCTGCTGATGGCGGCTCTGTTCACCCTGCGCGTGGTGCAGGAGCGCGACCGCGCGCTGCAGGCCGAGGCGCTGGCGCGCGCCTCGGCCGCGCAGGCACAGGGCGCCGAACGCCATGCCCTGGCGGAACGCGACCAGGCAGCCCAAGCGCGCGCCCAGGCCCAGCACGAGCGCGATGCGGCCCTGGCCGCCGAGGCACGCGCCGATGCCGAGCGGCGGCGCGCCGAGGCGGCCCGCCGGCTGGCCCAGCAGGAGGCCGAGACCACGCGCCAGGTGAGCGACTTCATGGTGGCGCTGTTCGAGGGCGCCGACCCGCGCGTCTCGGGCCGGCCCGACCTGAGCGCCGCCACCCTGGTGGACAAGGGCCGCGAGCGCATGGACCGCGACCTGCAGGGCCAGCCGGCGCTGCAGGCCTCGATGAAGGGCGTGCTCGGCAAGGTCTACGAGAACATCGGCAAGCCGCGCGCCGCCGTCGAGCTGTACGAACAGGCCATCGCTCTGGAGCGCGCCAAGCCACAGCGCCAGCCGCTGCGCGAGGCGGCGCTGCTGAGCCGCCTGGCCGTGACGCTGTCCAACGATGGCCAGGAGGCCAAGGCGGTGGCGCCGGCGCGCCGCTCGCTGGCGCTGCGCCAGCCCCTGGTGGTGGCCGATGCCCTGGAGCTGGCCGACGCCTACAACACCCTGGGCCTGGTGCTGACACGCGTCGACGCCCTCGACGAGGCGCGCCGCTGCCTGGACAAGGCGCTGGCGATACGCCTCGCCAGGCAGGGTGCCGAGCACCTGGACGTGGCGATCGCGATCCAGAACCTCGGCTCGCTGGCGCTGCGGGCCGGCCAGTTGCGCGAGGCCGAGGCGCAGTTCCGCCGCGCCCTCGAACTCAAGCGCCGCCTGCTCGGCGAGCAGAATCCTTCGGTGCTCACCAGCATGCAGTCGCTGGCCGTGGTGCTGGCCGCCCAGCACCGCGTCGACGAGGCCGAGGCCCTGCTGCGCGAGCTGGTGGCGCAGCGCCGCGCCGTGCACGGGCCGCAGAGCGCCACCGTGGCGAGTGCGCTCAACGAGCTGGCCAGCGTGCTGCAGGACGGCGGCCGCAGCGCCGAGGCGATCGCCGCCTACCGCGAGGCGCTGGCCCTGCACGAGCAGTTGCAGGGGCGCGGCTCGGTGAGCGTGGCGGTCAATATCAACAACCTCGCCACCGCGTTGGAGGATCTGGGCGACCCGGCCGCCGAAAGCCTGTACCGCGAATCGCTGGCGATCCGGCAGGCCGCCCTCAAGCCGGACGACCTGAGCTTGGCCCGCGCGCGCCACAACCTGGGCCGCTGGCTGCTGCGCGCCGGCCGCCTCGTCGAAGCCCAGCCGCTGCTCGAAGAGGCGGCCGTGCAGCGTCGCAAGCGCCTGCCGGCGGTCCACAACGACCGCATCGACTCCGAGCTGACCCTGGCCGAAGCCGCCCTGCTGCAGGGCGACAGCAGCACGGCCGCGGCCGGTGTTGCACTGGTGCAGGCACAGGAGGCGGCGCTGCGGCCGCTGCGCCGCGTGGCCTTGCTGCGCCTGCAAGGCCTGCTGGCCAGCCATCTGCAGCAGGCACAACAGGCCTTGGAGCATCACCAGGCTGCACTGCAACTGGCCCTGGCCACGGTAGCGCCCGAACACCCCAGCCTGCGGCGTCTGCGTCTCGATGTGGCCGAGGCGGCCGCCGCCCTGGCTCGGACCCCGGACAAACCCTAGGCCCTGATAGGCCGGCCGGCGCCACCGCCCTTATCCCCATAGAGCAGCAAAGCGCTGCAACAGGGGATCAAGATGAAAGCAACCATCTGGGCCGCAATGGCCCTGGCGAGCCTCGGACTGGGTATCGCGCAAGGCCCGGCCCAGGCCGCCACACAGTCCTTCCAGGGCGATTTCAGCCTGGACGACGAGCTCTTCAGCACCAGCGTCTGGCTCAGCCAGGACGATCAGCTGAGCGTGCAGAGCTTTTCCTTCGCGGGCGGGCAGAACGCGCTGGGCCAGCAGATCGCCGCCGGCGGCTTCGCGCCGGTGCTGGCCCTGTTCAGCGCGGGCGGCGAACTGCTGCAGCTGGCGCGTGGCAGCGCCGGCGCCTGCGGCGACCCGAGCAGCCCGGACCCCGCCAGCGGCTTTTGCTGGGATGCGCACTTCAGCATGGCCCTGCCGGCCGGCCACTACACCCTGGTGCTCTCGCAGGATGGCAACGAGCCGCTCGGCAGCCTGCTCAGCGACGGCTACAGCCAGACCGGCATCCCCGACTACACCGGCCTCGCCTACCTGGGCCAGCCCGGCCAGCATTTTGTGCAGGTCGACGCCAGCCAGCGCAGCGGCCACTGGGCCTTCGACATGCAGGCCGCCAGCGTGCCCGAGCCCGCCAGCGCGCTGCTGTGGCTGCTGGGCGGCGCCGGACTGATCGCGCGGCGGCGCCGTTACCTGGAACAGGCCTGAGGCCAAGGGGGATTGACCATGAAGCACTTCCGCATCGCCACCGCACTGGCCCTGCTCGCATGCACCGGCGGTGCGCGCGCACTCGATGTGCCGCTGCAGGCCGACGCGCAGATCAGCAACCTCACGCCCAGCATCAATTTTGGCAGCCTGCCACAACTGGGTGTGGGCGGCGGCGCCAGCGTGCTGCTGCGCTTTGACCTGGCCGCCGTGCTGCCCGCCGGACTCAGCGCTGCCAAGCTACAGAAGGCCAATTTGAAGCTGTTCGTCAACCGCGTCGGCGTGCCCGGCGCCATCGAGGTGCTGAGCGTCAACGGCGGCTGGGGCGAGAGCAGCGTCAGCGCCGCCGCCGCGCCGCCCAACAGCGGCGCGGGCAGCGGCCCGGTAGCGACGGTGAGCCAGGCCAACCAATACATCAGCATCGACATAACGAGTCAGGTCAAGGGCTGGATCAACAATCCCGCCAGCAATCTGGGCCTGCTGCTGCAACCCGCCTTGAGTGCGCCGGCTACACAGCTGTTCCTGGACAGCAAGGAAAACGCCGCCACCGGTCACGGCCCCAGCCTGGACATCAGCCTGATGGACCAGGGGCCGGTCGGCCCGCAAGGGCCCCAGGGCCTGCCAGGCCCGACCGGCCCGGTCGGGCCCAAGGGCGACACCGGCGCCACCGGCCCGGCCGGAGCCACGGGAGCACCCGGCGCAACGGGCACCCAGGGTCCGAGAGGCCTGACCGGTGCCACCGGCGCAACAGGCGCAACAGGCGCAACAGGCGCAGCGGGCCCGCAAGGGCCGCAGGGGCCGGCGGGGCCGGTCAACCTCGCCTACGGCCGCTACGACTACAGCCTGCCAGGCAACACCCATGCCTATCTCAACCTCTACTGCCCCAGCAATATGTTTGTGGTGGGTGGTGGTTGCGGTCACCGCGACTACAACAGCGCGCAGACCGACATCACGGTCAACTACGCCGGCCCCAACCCCGACAACCAGCGCGGCGGCTACGCCTGCCGCATCAACAACAGCTCGAGCAGCAGCCGTGCGGTGCGCGCCTACGTCATGTGCATCAGCGCCAGCAATGTCACCGGCCCCTGAACCCGCCATCAGCCCATCAGCCCATTGGCCCATTGGCCCATTGGCCCATTGGCCCATTGATCAAGGAGTGAGCATGTTGTCCCATCGATTCATCCGCGCCGGCGCGAGCTTGGTCCTGCTTGCTTGCGCCCTGCCGGCACAGGCCCTCGACGCACCGCTGGCCGCCGATAGCCATGTCAACAGCCTGCTGCCCGGCAACAACTTCGGCAGCCTGCCAACGCTGAACGTGGGCGGCGGCGCCAGCGCCCTGCTGCGTTTTGACCGGCACCACGGCCGCCAAGCTGGTGAAGGCCAATCTGATCCTGTATGTGAACCGCGTCGGTGCTCCCGGTGCGATCGAGGTGCTGGGGCTCAACGGCGCCTGGGCCGAGGGCAGCGTCACGGCCGCGAACCAGCCGCCCAACGCCGGCGCCGGCAGTGGCATCAGCGTGCCGGTGGGCGCGGCCAACCAGTACATCAGCGTGGACCTGACCGGCCTGGTCAAACAGTGGATCAGCAACCCCGGCAGCAACTTCGGTCTGGCGCTAACGACGGCCCTGAGCGCCCCGGGCACGGTGGCGTTCTTCGACAGCAAGGAGAACACCGCCACCGCCCATGTGGCCAGGCTGGACCTGACCCTGGCCGACCAAGGGCCCAAGGGCGACACCGGCGCCACCGGGCTGACCGGGGCGACGGGCGCCAAGGGTGCCACCGGCGCGACCGGCGCGATCGGTGCGACGGGTCCGGCGGGGATCCAGGGGCCGCAGGGCCAGGCCGGCGTATCCGGGCACCAACGCGTCAGCGCCACTACCAGCATACCGGCCAGCTTCCTGGCCACCCTGGTGGCCAGTTGCCCGAGCGGCAAGAAGGTGCTGGGCGGTGGCGTGCAATTCCCCAGCCTGGGCAGCCAGCTGGATCAGCTCAAGCTGGTGATGCACCAGAGCTATCCGTCCAGCGACAGCAGCTGGCAGGTCTACTTCTCCAACACCAACGCCTTCGCGGTCCAGGCCACCGTGTGGGCCATCTGCGCCAGCGCGCTGTAGCAGCACGGCGAGGGCGCTCAGTCCTCCCCCGACTCCGGCAGGTGGATCATGCCGGTGTGGTAGTTGTACTCGAACACCTCGCCATAACGCGCCCATTCGATGGCCACCTGGAGCACGCGCTCGGCCTCGTGGGCGTCCATGCTCTCCTGCAGCAGCTTGAGGAAGGGCTCCTCGCGCAGCTCACCATGCGCCTCCTGCTCCAGGCTGTGGCGGATGAAGGCGGCGATCGGCACATGGGCGAGCAGCTGCTGGCCGAAGATCTCGCGGCGGAACTCGTGCTCGCCCTCCACATACTTCTGGCCCAGCGGCGTGATGAGGATGTCGCCATGCTCGAGCTGGGCCAGGCCCAGGCGCTGCAACGCATCGGCCAGCGGCAGCAGGTCCTCGTCGGTGAGCTCGCTTTCCTCGGCCAGCTGGGGCAGGTCGGCGCGGCCCTTGAAGCGCTCGTCCACCAGCAGCTCGAGCAGGCTTTCCATGCGGCCCACGTCGGCCTCGGGCAGACGGTCTGACAGATGCGGCTTGGGCGCCTCGGCCTGGCCGGCAGGCACGGCGCCCACCGTCATCAGGCTGTAGACCTCGTCGATCAAGAGGCGCACCTCGGGGCTGTCGGGGTGGCGCGGCCGCGGCAGGCTGATCGGCAGCTCGGCGCGCACCCGGCCGGGGTTGCTGGAGAAGATCAGCACCCGGTCGGCCATCAACACCGCCTCCTCGATATTGTGCGAAACCACCAGCATGGCTTGTGTCGGCATGCTGCCACCGTCCCAGAGCTCCAGGATCTCGTTGCGCAGGCGTTCGCCGGTGAGCACGTCCAGCGCCGAGAAGGCCTCGTCCATCAGGAGCACCGCCGGCTCGGTGACGAGGGCGCGCGCCAGGCCCACGCGCTGGCGCATGCCGCCGGAGAGTTCACGCGGCAGCGCGCCTTCGAAACCGGCCAGGCCAATCAGCTCGATCGCCGCCTCGGCACGCTTGGCGCGCTCGTCCGGCGCCACGCCGCGCGCCTCCAGGCCCAGCTCAACGTTCTGCTGCACCGTCAGCCAGGGGAACAGCGCAAAGGACTGGAACACCATGGCAATGCCCTCGGCCGGGCCGAACAGCGGCTGGCCGCGGTAGCTGACCGTGCCACCATCCACCGGAATCAGCCCCGCCATGATGCGCAGCAAGGTGGACTTGCCCGATCCCGACTGGCCCAGCAGGGCCACGATCTCGCCCTTGGCGAGCTCGAAGTCCACCCGTTCCAGCACCGAGCGCGAGCTGCCGTCCGAGGACTTGAAGCTCTTGGCCACGTTTTTCAGTTCGATCAGATTCGTCATGGCTGGGTTCAGAAGTGCATTCTTTGCTCGGCGAGCCGGTACAGGCGCCGCCACACCCAGTGGTTGAGCGCCATCACGAACACGCACATCACGCCAATGCCCAGCGCAATGCGCGGGAAGTCGCCGGCCGCCGTCATCTGCTGGATATAGCTGCCCAGGCCCTGGGCCTGCAGCGTGGTGTCGCCCCAGCTCACATATTCCGCCACGATGCTGGCATTCCAGGATCCGCCGCTGGCGGTGATGGCGCCGGTCACGAAGCTGGGGAAGATCGCTGGCAGCAGGTAGCGCCGCCACATCAGCCAGCCCTTCAGGCCGAGGTTGTGCGCCGCGTAGCGCAGCTCCGAGGGAATGGTGGAGGCGCCCGCCACCACATTGAAGAGCAGGTACCACTGCGTGCCCAGGATGATGAGGGGCGAGAGCCAGATATCCGGATTGAGCTGCCAGCGCAGGATCAGTATCACCGCCACCGGAAACACCAGATTGGACGGGAAGGCCGCCAGGAACTGCGCCAGCGCCTGCACCCGGCCGGCGATGCGCGGGTTGAGCCCTATCCATACACCGATGGGCACCCAGATCAGCGAGGCCACCGCGATCAGCACCAGCACGCGTGCCAGGGTGTAGAAGCCCAGCTTGAAGACATGACCCACTTCGCCCCAGCCCACCTCGCCATGGATGAAGCTCACCAGGCGCCAGAGCGCGAACATCACCAGCGCCGCCAGCACCGCATCCCAGACACGAGCCCAGAGCGGATTGGCGGGCTTGGGCCGGGC
>Ga0207973_100366_pt1 | contig 15555 bp, 13 predicted proteins | sample LakWasMe82_HOW10_2_FD_183908 | JGI IMG/M metagenome (GOLD analysis project Ga0207973, IMG submission 183908) | Freshwater sediment methanotrophic microbial communities from Lake Washington under simulated oxygen tension - Sediment Metagenome... | ecosystem: Environmental > Aquatic > Freshwater >... | reverse complement strand
GGGACGGCAGCGCCTGGACCCTGGCGCAGGCCGGCCTGGCCGCCGGCGCCGGCTTCGACTTCGTCGCGACCGGCCATGCCGGCGGCGTCGACCGCTTCCAGATCCGCGGCATCGAGCCCTCCGCCGGCCTCAGTGCCTTCGATCCCACCGCCTTCGTCACCGGGCTTACCTTCACCGGCACCGGCAGCTTCACCGGCACCATGCAGGCCATCGTCGCCGTGCCCGAGCCGGCGACGCTGGCCCTGTGGCTGGCCGGGTTCGGACTGCTGGGCCTGACGCGGCGCAAGGCCCTCCGGTCCTGAGACAATAGCGGCTTTCATGCCAGGGGCGCCCGGCTCGGCCGGGCGCCCTTTTTTTCTCCCCGAGGATTTTGCAGTGTTCAAGAACCTGATCGTGTACCGGATCGCCCCCGACTGGCAGCCCACCATCGAACAGTTCGAGGACGCCCTGGCCCAGGGCGCCTTCGTCGAATGTGGCGCCTCGCAGGCGCTTTCGATGGGCTGGGTGGAGCCGCGCGGCGTCAAGCACGCCCCGCTGGTAGAGAACGTGGGCGGCCATCTGCTGCTCAAGCTGATGATCGAGCAGCGCGTGCTGCCGGGCTCGGTGGTGAAGCGCCGGGTCGAGGAGCTGGCCGAGCGCATGGAGCAGGAAACCGGCCGCAAGCCGGGCAAGAAGGCCAAGAACGAGCTGAAGGAGCAGGTCACGCACGAGTTGCTGCCCCAGGCCTTCACCAAGCAATCGTCGATCCGCATCTGGATCAACCCGCGCCAGGGCCTCTTGATGATCGATGCCAGCTCGCCGGCCAAGGCCGACGAGGTGGTGACGCTGCTGGTCAAGCAGCTCGATGGGCTCTCGCTGCAGCTGGTGCAGACGGCCGAGTCGCCCGCCGCCTGCATGACGGCCTGGCTGCTGGATGGCGTGCCGCCCGCCGGCTTCACGATCGACCGCGAGTGCGAGCTCAAGAGCGAGGACGAGATGAAGTCGGTGGTGCGCTATGCCCGCCATGCGCTGGACATCGAGGAGGTGCGCCAGCACCTCACCGGCGGCAAGGCGCCCACCAAGCTGGCGATGAGCTGGCGCGACCGCGTCTCCTTCATGCTCACCGACACCTTGCAGATCAAGAAGATCGCCTTCCTGGATCTGGTCTTCGAGGGTCGCGACAAGCCCGCCAAGGACGAGGCCTTCGACGCCGATGCGGCGCTGGCCACGCTGGAGCTGGGCCAGCTGATCCCCGAGCTGATCGCGGGCCTGGGCGGCGAGCACGACTTTGCCGCCGGCGGCAGCCTGCCGGCGGCGCTGCCGCAAGACCTGGCCCCGGCCAGTGCGCCGACGCTCGAGACCGCGCCCTGGGATTGATCTGACGCCTTGCGCGCCGGCGCGGCCAGCGCGCATGATGCAGCAAGATTTACCTCCCCAGTCAGCGCGTCATGGCAACAGGCCCCGATTACATCCACCCAAGCCAGCTCTGCATCGGCCTGCATGTGATGCTCGATCTGCCCTGGACCGAGCATCCCTTCACCTTCTCCAGCTTCAAGATCAAGGATCTGAACCAGATCCTGACCCTGCAATCGCTGGGGCTCAAGCGCATCCGCTACCTGCCCGGCAAAAGCGACGGTGAGCCTCTGGCCCTGCCGGCGGTGGACGCCGGACGCGAGGCACCGCCCGCGGCCAGCAGCGATCTCGACAGCGAGGCCTACCGCGCCAAGCGCGAGCGCGTCGCGCGGCTGGCCGCGCAGCGCGCTCGCGTGGAGGCCTGCGAGCGCGAATTCCTCTCCGCGGCCAAGGCGCTCAAGAGCGTCAACCAGAACCTGTTCTCCCAGCCCGAGCAGGCCCGCGAGGAAGCGCTCAAGCTGGTGGCCACCATGGCCGAGTCCATGCTCACCGATGCCGAGGTGGCCATCAATCTGATGAAGGACAAGATCGGCGCCGACGAGACCTACCACCACGCACTCAACGTGACGGTGCTGGCGATGATGCTGGCCAAGGAGCTGAAGGCGCCGCCCGAGGCCATCAAGCTGCTGGGCCTGGCCGCCCTGCTGCACGACATCGGCAAGTTCGACGTGCCCGAGCGCATCGTGCGCAAGCAGGAGCCGCTCACCAAGCCCGAGGCCGATCTGCTGCGCCAGCATTGCCAGTACGGTCTGGTGACGGGGCGCAAGCTGGGGCTCTCGCCCGAGGTGCTGAACGTGATCGTCCAGCACCATGAGCGCGTCGACGGCGGCGGTTATCCGGAGGGGCTGAAGGGCCCGCAGATCTCGATGCTGGCGCGCATCGTGGCGGTGGCCAACAGCTTCGACAATCTCTGCAACCCGGCCAACCCGGCGCGCGCGATGACGCCGCACGAGGCGCTCTCGGTGATGTATGGCCAGCAACGCGGCCAGTTCGAGGCCCTGCCGCTGAGCACCTTCATCCGCTGCATGGGCATCTACCCGCCCGGCACGGTGGTGGTGCTGTCCAACGACAGCATGGCCATGGTGGTCTCGGTCAACAGCGCCCGGCCGCTCAAGCCCATGGTGCTGGTCTACGACGCCGGTGTGCCGCGGGACCAGGCCATCCTGGTGGACCTGGAGCAGGAGGCCGATGTGAGCATCGTGCGCACCCTCAAGCCCCAGCAACTGCCCGAGGCGGTGTTCGACTACCTCTCGCCGCGCAAGCGCCTGGCCTATTACTTCGACGCCAACAAGGGCTGAAGCCCATCGGCCGCGGCCGCCACCGCTGCTGCTTCACGCAGCTTGTCCTTCTTGCTCTTGCGCCGGCCCTTGATGCCGCCGGGGCCGGGCTCGGCGCTGAGCGCGGCGGCCGGCTCGAAGCCGGCGATCTGCTCGCGCGCCACGCGCTGGCCCTGGCGCTTCTCGATCAGGCGGAAATGCGCTTCGGAGTTCGTCACGGTCTCGCCGCTGATGAAGCTCAGCGCCTGGCCGCTGGCGCCGGCGCGGCCGGTGCGGCCGATGCGGTGCAGGTAGTCGGCCGCCGAGCGCGGCAGGTCGTAGTTGAGCACCACCGGCAGCTCCGGGATGTCGAGGCCGCGGGCCGCCACATCGGTGGCCACCAGCACCTGCAGCTCGCCGTCCTTGAGCGCCTGCAGCACGCGCGTGCGCGCCCCCTGGCTCAGCTCACCATGCAGGGCGGCGGCCTTGACGCCATGGGCCCAGAGCTTGTCGGAGACATGCTCGGTGGCGTATTTGGTGGCCACGAACACCAGCGCGCGCGGCCAGGCCTCCTGCTGCAGCAGGTGGCGCAGCAGCGGCGTGCGCTTGGCGGCGTCGACCACGATGGCACGCTGCTGGATCGCTTCGGTGCGCAGCGGCTCGGGCGCGATGGCGATGCGCGCCGGCGCCCGCAGCAAGCCATTCGCCAGCGCCTCGACGGCGGGAGCGAAGGTGGCCGAGAAGAACAGGTTCTGGCGCCGCTGCGGCAGCAGCGCCAGCAGCCGGTTCAGCTCATCGGCAAAGCCCAGGTCGAGCAGGCGGTCCGCCTCGTCCAGCACCAGGGTGTGCACGGCGCCTAGGCGCAGGGCATTGTGTTCGATCAGGTCCAGCAGGCGGCCGGGCGTGGCCACCATCACATCGCAACCGCCGCGCAAGCCCATCAGCTGCGGGTTGATCGAGACGCCGCCGAAGGCCAGCGCGATGCGCAGCCTGGTCGGCAGCGCCTGCGCGAACTCGCGCAGCGCCTCGCCCACCTGGCTCACCAGCTCGCGCGTGGGCACCAGCACCAGCGCGCGCGGCTGGCGCGCCGCATCGGCGCTCCGCAAGCCGTTCGCCGGGCCGCTCCCAAGAACGGCTTGGCCCCCTCGGGGGGCCGTCCGTGTACTCACGGGCGGGGGGCTTGTTGATCGCTCCCAGACGCGCTGCAACAGCGGCAGCGCGTAGGCGGCGGTCTTGCCCGAGCCGGTCTGGGCCAGGCCCAGCACATCACCGCCGCCGAGGATGGCGGGAATGGCGGCCGTCTGTATCGCCGTGGGTGCGTGGTAGCCCTGCTCGCGCACCGCGTGCACGAGGGCGGGCATCAGGCCCAGGGAGGCGAAGGACATGGGCGGGTCCCGGTGATCGGGAAGGCTGGGAGGGGGGCCAATTGTATGAGTCAGCCGAACAAGCCCGACTGCTCGCCGGCCATTTGCCCGGTGGCGCGCGCCTCGATGGCCAGCAGCCGCAGCTTGGTGGCCACCCCACCATGGGCCGAGAAGCCCGTGCCCACGCCACCCGCACCCATCACGCGGTGGCAGGGCACGATGGGGGCGAAGGGGTTGTGGCCCTCGGCCTGGCCCACCGCGCGCGCCGCGCCGGGCAGGCCCAGAGCCTGGGCCAGCTCGCCATAGGTGCGCGTCTGGCCCACCGGGATGCGGCGCGTCAGCGCATGCACGCGCTGGTTGAACGCGGGGATGCCGGTCTCGTCGAGGCGGAACTCCAGCAGGTCGCGCGGCTCGCCGCGCAGCAGGGCTTGCACGCCCTCGACGGCGGCCCATACCTCGGCCGGCGGCGCGGCAGATTCGCGCGCCGTCGGGAAGCGCACGCGCATGCGGTCGCGCGTGGCCGCCGCGCTTTCCTCCGGCAGCTGCGCGCCGACGATGCCGCGCTCGCCCCAGGCGATGCCGCAGCAGCCGAGGGCGGTGTCGTAGCAGTGGAAGAACAAGAGAATCCGGTCGTTCATGGCGGGGCGCTGCAGAAGCGGTCGCGCGTGGCGGCGCGCAGATGCTGCTGGAAATAGTAGCCCAGCATGGCGCGGGCGCGCGGCTGTTCGGCGGGCGCGATCCAGGCCGCGGCATCCTGCAGCCATTGATCGGCGCATGCCCCCGGCCCCTGCGCGGAGGCGGCGCATTGCAGCAGCCGCGCATAGGACTCGCGATAGTGCTCGAACTCCTGCCGGCTCAGCACCGGCCCATGACCGGGCACCAGGCGGGTGAAGGGCTGGGCCGCCAGCGTCTCCAGCGCGGCCTGCCAGCCGCCCGCGCAGGCGGTATCGAGAAACGGCACGGGCAGGGTCACCAGATCGCCCGCAACCAGGGTCTGGCTGGCCAGGTCCAGCAGCCAGACATCGCCACCGCTCACCGCCCCCTTGATCACGCCCAGGCGCAGCTTGCGTCCGGCCAGGGTCAGGTCTTGCTGGGGCGCGCTGAGCCGCTCGTCGGGGCGCAGACGCTCCGCTTGCTGCAGCAGGGCCAGGTCGATGCGCGCCGAGCGCAGGCTGCTTTCATCAAGGTCTTGCGGCTTCTCGATCAAGCCCTCGAGCTGCCGGCGGTAAGCGGCGAGCCAGCCCTGCAGCGCGCCGTCGACGGCCGCGCTGGCGTAGACGCGCAGCCCCGGCCATTGCTGCCGGATGAGCGCATTGCCGCCCAGATGGTCGAGATGCCAATGGCTGTTGACGAGGGCCAGCGCGGCGCCGCCCTGCCCCTCGGCGCGCATGAAATCCAGCAGCGCCTGGGTGTGCGCGGCGTGGCGGCCGCTGTCCACCAGCACCCAGCCCTGCGCACCGCGCAGCAGCACGCTGTTGCCGTCGGGCTGGGCGCCCGGGGCATGACTGCCGGGCAGCCAGAAGACGCCATCATCCAGCGTTTGTGGGGCGGCAGCGCGGGCCGCGGTACACAGCATGAGGCTCAACACGAGCAGGTGGCGCAACATGGGGTCTCCTTGATGCTGCCAGCATGCCAGGCTTGTGGGCCCGGGCGCCCGTGCCAGCCGTCAGGCCGCGTGCGCGCCCTGCGCTACATGCGCAGCCACACCCAGGCGTGCCGCGCTTGCCTGGCCCTGCACCACCGCCGGCGGCAGGCCCTTCAGATGATGGTCGGACCAGACCTGGCGCCAGCGCCTTGCGCCGGCGGCGCCGTTCCACAGGCCCAGCGCGTGGCGCATCGCCTGCGACCAGGGCCGGCCCTGCGCCACCTGCTGTTGCAGATAGGCGATCCAGGCCTCTTCCACCTGCTCGCGCCCGCCCGGGCCAAGCTCGGCCGGGCCGCTGCGGCCGAAGAAGCGTTCGTCCCAGGCCGCCATCTGCCAGGGCTCGTGATAGGCCTGGCGGCCCACCATCACGCCATCGACATATTGCAGCTGCTCGGCGATCTCGGCGTCGGTCTTGATGCCGCCGTTGAGCACGATGGTGAGCGCCGGGAACTCGCGCTTGAGCCGGTGCACCAGCTCGTAGCGCAGCGGCGGCACCTCGCGGTTCTCCTTGGGCGAGAGGCCTTGCAGCCAGGCATTGCGCGCATGCACGATGAAGACCTCGCAGCCGGCCTCGGCGATGCGGCCGACGAAGTCGCGCACGAAGTCGTAGCTCTCGATGCGGTCGATGCCGATGCGGTGCTTCACGGTGACGGGAATGTGCGAGACGGCATCGCGCATCGCCTTCACGCCATCGGCCACCAGGCCGGGCTCGGCCATCAGGCAGGCGCCGAAGGCACCGCGCTGCACCCGCTCGCTGGGGCAGCCGCAGTTCAGGTTCACCTCGTCGTAGCCCCAGCGCTCGGCCAGCCTGGCGCAGGCGGCCAGGTCCGCGGGCTCGGAGCCGCCCAGCTGCAGGGCCACCGGATGCTCCTCCGGATTGAAGTCCAGATGCCGTGGCTGGTCGCCATGCAGCAGCGCACCGGTGGTGACCATCTCGGTGTAGAGCCGGGTCTGCTTGGTGAGCAGGCGATGGAAAAAGCGGCAGTGGCGGTCGGTCCAGTCCAGCATGGGCGCAACCGAGAGGCGCCAGGGGCTGGGCGATGAGTTCGGGGTGGGGTCTTGCACCCCGGCATTATCCCTTAGGGTGTTTGCGGCGCTGGCGGCGGGGCCGGCACAAACTCACAAGCCTGCGGCTGGCCCATGCCCTTGAGATAGGAGCGCCGCGCCATGCCGGCCGCCACCGCCGCCGCCACCTGGCGCGAATAGCGCTCGGCCCCGGTGAGCTTGCGCACCCAGCCGCGGAAGGGCAGCAGCCCCTCGGTGGCGCCGCGCAGGCCGCCGATGGCGGCGTCGCCCAGGGCCTCGCCGCCCCGTTCGCTGGCGCTGCCCTGCTTGTGGCGCGGCGCATCCACATCGGGACCCAGCACCTCGTCCAGCGCCCTCACCTCGGCCTGCAGCGCGGCGCAGCTGCGCTCGGCCGGGGCCTGGTAGGGCTGCTCCTGGGCGCGCAGCAGCAGCTCGGGAATCTTGGCCTTGACCAGATTCAGGTCGGCCAGCGGCGCGGTGGCGGCATCGGCAATGCGCTCCTCGGTGGGCGGCTTGCCGCCCTGGCCCTGTGGCCCTGAGGCGCAGGCGCTCAGGCCCAGCAACAGCACAGCGGTATAGAGAACTCGTGTTGTCATGTTTGCTCAGGAAGTTGGCGAGGATTGTGCATGGAAGAGTTCGGGGTGCTGATGTGCGTACCAGTCGCGCACCTGCTCATGTTCAAGGCTCAGCATCTCGCGCAGGCCCGGCACGAGCAGAAAGCCCAGCGCCGACAGGGCCCCGATCGCGCCCATCGCCACATAGACGGTGCTCACCTGGGCATGCAGCAGGGCCCAGCCGACCAGTGCCGGCCCCAGCGCGGCCGACACCTGCAGCTGCATCATGCTGACGGCATTGAGCCGGGCGCGGAAGTGCGCGGGGATGGCCAGCATGCGATGCGTCTGGCCGGCGAGCACGCCACAGGAATTGGCAAAGCCGACGCCGAACAGGGCCAGCACCAGCAGCAGGCCCTGGGAGGTGGCGCCCGCCAGGCACAGGCCCAGCCCCTGCAGCAGGGTGCCGCCGACGCGGGTGTGGAAGCGCCCCAGCCTCGCAGCCACCCAGTTGGATCCGCCCAGCGCGCCACCCAGCATGCCCAGCGACAGGCCCGCCTCGGCCGCGCCCAACCAGCCGCCCGAGAGCCCCAGCGATTGCAGCTTCAGCGGCACCAGCAGGCCGAAGCCCGGCAACAGGCAGGTGGTGCCAACAAAGCTCACCAGGGTCCAGCCGCGCTCGATCTTGACCGACCAGCTGGCCTTCAGGCCCTGGCGCAATTCGTCGCGCCAGGCGCCGCGCGGAGCGGCCGCCGCCGCGGCATGACGCGGGATTGCGCGCACCGCCAGCGCGGCGGCAAGCAGCAGCCCGCATTGCGCCCACACGGCCACGCCGGTGGACGCACTCACCAGCAAGCCTCCCACTGCCGGCCCCAGCACGCGCCCGAGCGATTGCGCGCTGCGCTGCAGGCGCAGCGCTTCGGGCAGCTGGGCCGAGGGCACCAGTTCGGCCGCGATCGACAGCGAGGCCGGCGCCATCAGGCCCCAGGCCAGCGCGCCGAGGGCGCCGATCGCCAGCACCCAGCCCAGGCTGTAGGCCTGCGCGCTGATCATGCCGGCCATGCCCGCCGCGCCCAGGGCGCTCAGCAGCAGGCCGGCCATCATCAGGCGCTGCTTGGGCCAGGCGTCGCCCAGCGGCGCCAGCAAGGGCATGAAGAGAAAGGCCGCCACCGAGGTCAGCGTGCCGTTCAGCGCCAGCGCCTGCGCCCCGCCCTGCTGTGCCACCCACCAGGGCGTGGCCACGCCGCCCACCATCAGGGCCAGCACGGTCAGCACCTCGCTGTACAGAAACCCCTGCATGGGTCGGCCCAGGGCCGCGACGCGCTGACTCGGCATGACTCTCGTTCCTACCTTTGGAATGGGGTGGCTGCGGGCTCAGCCTAGCACGGCTTCACTGGATCAGATGCCAGGCTTCCATCCAGCGCTCGAGCTCGCCGCTCTGCGCCTGCTTGCCGGCGAAGGCGATCACGCGGGCGCGGCCGCGCTCGACCTTCAGGGCCTCGGCGCTGGCGCCCGAGAGCAGGTACACGAGCGGGTAGCTGCGCGCCTCCTCGAAGCGCTTGTAGTTGAGCAGCACATAGACGCGCTCGGCCAGCTCGGCCTCGTTCTGGCTGTTCACCACCCAGCGGCCGTTGTCGGCCACGCCGCGCACCATCACCTCGTAGCGCCGGCCGCTGCGGCTCTTCACCAGCAGCTCCACCTCGCCCATGCCGCCTAGCGTGGGCACCACCTCATGGCCCTGGCGCAGCAACTGGCTCATCACAAAAAATTCCGCCGCCCGGGCGGCGGCGGCTGAACGCTGTTTGGCACTCGCAATCATTCACGCACTTGAAGACAAAAAGGGCGCGAACTTTACCCCATCAGAACAGGCCGCTGATGCGTCCCGCATCGTCGACGCTGATGCGTTCGGCGGCCGGTGCCTTGGGCAGGCCCGGCATGGTCATGATGTCGCCGCAGATGGCGGTGACGAACTCGGCGCCGGCGTTCAGGCGCAGCTCGCGCACCGGCAAGACATAGCCCTCGGGCGCGCCGAGGCGGCCGGGGTCGGTGCTGAAGGAATATTGGGTCTTGGCAATGCACACCGGCAGCCCGCCCCAGCCCTGGGCCTGCAGCTCGGCCAGTTGCTGGCGCGCCTTGGGCTCGAAGCGCACACCGTCGGCGCGGTAGATCTTGCGGGCCACCGCCTCGATCTTCTGGTCCAGCGTGAGCTCGTCGGCGTAGACCTCCGCGCGGCGCGCCGGCGCGGCCTCGCACAGCTGCACCACCGCATGGGCGAGCTCGGTGGCGCCGGCACCGCCATGGGCCCAGTGGTTGGCGAGCACGCAGCGCACGCCCAGGTCCGCGCAGGCCCGGGCGATCGCCGCCAGCTCCTGCGGCGTGTCCTGCGTGAACTGGTTGATCGCCACCACGGTGGGCAAGCCCAGGTGCTGCTGCACGTTCTCCACATGGCGGCGCAGATTGGCCATGCCGGCCTCCAGCGCGGCCACGCCCTCGAGGCCGCTGCCGCCATGGTGCTTGATGGCGCGCACGGTGGCCACCAGCACCGCACAGGCGGGCTTGAGCCCACCCTTGCGGCACTTGATGTCGATGAACTTCTCGGCCCCCAGGTCGGCGCCGAAGCCCGCCTCGGTGACCACATAGTCGGCCAGCTTGAGCGCCGTGCGGGTGGCGATCAGCGAGTTGCAGCCATGCGCGATATTGGCGAAGGGGCCGCCATGCACGAAGGCCGGCGTGCCCTCCATGGTCTGCACCAGATTCGGCGCCAGCGCATCCTTGAGCAAGGCCGCCATCGCGCCATCGGCCTTCAGATCGCGCGCGCGCACCGGCTGCTTGGCGGCGGTATAGCCCACCACGATATTGCCCAGGCGGCGCTTCAGATCGGCCAGCGAGGTGGCGAGGCACAGGATCGCCATCACCTCCGAGGCCACCACGATGTCGTAGCCGTCCTCGCGCGGGTAGCCATTGCCCGGCCCGCCCAGCGCCACGGTGATCTGGCGCAGCGCGCGGTCGTTCATGTCGACCACGCGCCGCCACGTGATGCGGCGCACGTCCAGCCCGAGCGCATTGCCGTGGTGGACATGGTTGTCGATCAGCGCCGAGAGCAGGTTGTGCGCCAGGCCGATGGCGTGGAAGTCGCCGGTGAAGTGGAGGTTGATGTCCTCCATCGGCACCACCTGGGCGTGGCCGCCGCCCGCGGCGCCGCCCTTCATGCCGAAGCAGGGGCCCAGCGAGGGCTCGCGCAGGCACACCATGGCGTGCTTGCCGATCTGGCCGAGCGCATCGCCCAGGCCCACCGTGGTGGTGGTCTTGCCCTCGCCGGGCGGCGTGGGGGTGATGGCGGTGACCAGCACCAGATGGCCGTCGGGCCGGTCCTGCAGGCCGGCGATATGCGCCAGGCTCAGCTTGGCCTTGTAATGGCCATAGGGGACCAGGCTGTCCTCGGGCAGGCCCAGGCGCTCGTGGGCCAGGGGCAGGATCTTGCGCAGCGTCGCCGCTTGGGCGATCTCGATATCGGAGGGCATCAATGCTCCTTGTGGGAGGGTGATGCGATTATGGTCCGCCGCGGGGGTCAGGTCATGCCAGTTGGCGCAAGGGATGCTGATCGGCCGCCCAGGGGCTTTCGAAATAGGCTTGCACCATGGCCGGCGTGACTTCGGCGATGCTGGCCGGGTTCCAGCGCGGCGCGTGGTCTTTGTCCACCGCCAGGGCGCGCACGCCCTCCACCGTCTCGCTGGCGGCGCCGGGGCGCAGGTGGAAACAGCGGTGCACCAGATCGCGCTCCATGCGCAGGTCCTCGGCCAGGCTGGCCATGCGACGCGCGCGGCGCAGTTGCTCCAGCGTCACCGCCAGCATCAGCGGCGAGCGCTTCAGCAGGGTGGCATGGGTGTGCTGGGCCCAGGCATCGTCGGCGGCGGCCAGCGAGGCCATGATCGCGGCCACCGTGGGCTTGGAGAAATGCTCGTCGATGCGCGGGCGCAACTCCAGATGGTCGGGCGCGGGCGCCAGGTCGGCACGCTCCATCACCGTGGCCACCACATGCTCGGCACTGTGCTGCTCGCCCTGGCGATAGGCCTGGATGATGGCGGGCAGGTCGCTGCTCTGCACGAACACGTCGCCCAGGCCCAGCTCGATGGCATCGCCGGCGGCGATCGGCTGGCCGGTCAGGGCCAGCCATTCGCCCACATGGCCGGGGCATTGCGAGAGGAACCAGCCGCCGCCGACATCGGGGAACAGGCCGATATTGGTCTCGGGCATGGCCAGCTTGGAGTGCTCGGTCAGCACGCGCAGCTTGGCGCCCTGGCTGATGCCCATGCCGCCGCCCATCACCACCCCATCCATCAGGGCGATATAGGGCTTGGGGTAATGGTGGATCAGGTGGTTGAGCGCGTATTCCTCGGTGAAGAAGTCTTCCAGCGCGTTGTCACCCGCGAGCGCGGCCTGGTGGAAAAAGCGGATGTCGCCGCCGGCGCAGAAGGCCGCGGGCTTGCCTTCGCGCCCCGCCCCCAGCACCACCACCGCCTGGATCGCCGGCGTCGCCGCCCAGGCCTTCAGCAAGGCGGTGATGTCGCGGATCATCGCCAGCGACAGCGCGTTCAGCGCCGGCGCGCGGTTCAGCGTGATGAGACCCAGGCAACCGTTCACTTCGGCCAGGATCTGGCCATCGGATTGCAGCGGGGGAAGAGCAGCGGCGGCGGGCATGCGGGACAACTCCAACAACGGAAAGCTTGTTTGCTAATGATTGTTAATGGGTCAGTGGCGTGGCCGACGGGCGCACACGCCAGCCCAGCAGTTCATTGCCTGCCAGGGCTGCCAGCACCATAGCACCGCCCACCAGGGCGGCGGAAGACGGGGCTTCCCCAGCACCCAGCCAGGCCCACAGGCAAGGCAGGGCCAGCTGGAACACGCCGAGGCCGGCCAGCAGGGTCAGGTCATGCGGGGAGGCCACCAGGGGCCAGGCCAACGGCAAGGTGCAGGCGGCCGAAATCAGCGCGCCCAGCAGCACCGCCAGCAGCATGTCGCTGCGCTCGTCACCGTCTTTTTGCTTGCTGTCGTGCTGCAACAGGGTCCAGTTGGTCGCCGCGGCCAGCGGCACGCCCAGGGCCACGCCCATGCCGGCCAGGCTGGCGAGGCCGCCCTGCAACCCGTGGCCGAACATCCAGGCGATGCCGGCGCTGCCCAGCAGGATGGCGGCCCAGGTGCGCGCCGGCAGGCGGTGGTGCAGGAACAGGCGCGCGAACAGCGCCGTCAGCAGCGGCCCCAGCGCCATGGTGACCAGCACATTGGCCACGCTGGTCATGGTGAGCGCCAGCATGAAGGCGGTGTACATCACCGCCCAGCACAGGCCCGAGGCCCAGACCTTGCGCGGCGCGCGCAAGACCTGCCCCCAGAGCGCGCGGCCGCGCATCAGCCCCAGGGCCGCCAGCAGCGCCAGCGCGTTGAAGCCGCTGCGCCAGAAGGTGACCTCGAAGCTGCGCGCCGCTTCCAGATGGCGAGAGACCACCCCTGCCGTGCTCCACAGCAGGGTGATCAGCAGCATCAGGAGAACGGCGCGCCGGTGGCTCATCAGGCCCCGGAGTTTTCGCGCGCGAACTTCTTGCGCTCGTGCTCGATCAGGTGGCGCTTGCGCAGGCGGATGCTCTTGGGCGTGATCTCGACCAGCTCGTCGTCCTCGATGAACTCCACCGCGTACTCGAGCGAGAGCTCGATCGGCGGGGTAATCTTGATCGCATCTTCCTTGCCCGAGACGCGGAAGTTGGTGAGCTGCTTGGCGCGCACCGCGTTGACGATCAGGTCGTTGTCGCGGTTGTGCATGCCCACGATCATGCCTTCGTAGACCGGGTCGCCGGCCTTCACGAACATGCGACCGCGGTCGTCCAGCTTGCCGAGCGCGTAGGTGACGATTTCGCCGTTGTCCTGGCTGATCAGCACGCCGTTCTTGCGGCTTTCGATCTCACCCTTGTGGGCTTCGTAGCCGTCGAAGATGTTGGAGATCAGGCCGGTGCCGCGCGTCAGGTTCAGGAATTCGTTCTGGAAGCCGATCAGGCCACGCGCCGGGATGCGGTACTCGAGGCGCACGCGGCCACGGCCGTCCGGTTCCATGTTCACCAGCTCGCCCTTGCGCAGACCCAGGGCCTGCATCACGCCACCCTGGTGGGCTTCCTCGACGTCGGCGGTGACCATTTCGATCGGCTCGTGACGCTCGCCACCGACATCGTGGAACACCACGCGCGGCTTCGAGACGGCCAGCTCGTAGCCCTCACGGCGCATGTTTTCCAGCAGGATGGTGAGGTGCAGTTCGCCACGGCCCGAGACCTCGAAGATGCCGTCTTCGTCGGTTTCCTTGACGCGCAGCGCCACATTGGCCTGCAGCTCTTTCTGCAGACGGTCCCAGATCTGGCGGCTGGTGACGAACTTGCCTTCACGGCCGGCCAGCGGGCTGTTGTTGACGCAGAAGTTCATGGTCAGGGTCGGTTCGTCGACCTTGAGCATGGGCAGGGGCACGGGGTTGTCGATGGCGGTCAGCGTCACGCCGATGCCGATCTCCTCGATGCCGTTCACCAGCACGATGTCACCGGCCAGGGCCAGCTCGGCCTGGCGACGCTCCAGGCCTTCGAACTTCAGAACCTGGTTGACGCGGCACTTCTTGGGCGTGCTGTCGGGGCCGGCGTACATCAGCACATCCTGCATGGGCTTGAGGCTGCCGCTGGTGATGCGGCCAATGCCGATGCGGCCCACGAAGGTGGAGTAGTCCAGCGAGCAGATCTGCAGCTGCAGCGGGCCGCCGATATCGCCCTCGTGCGGCGGCACGTGGCGCAGCACGGTGTCGAACAGCGGCGCCATGTCGGTGCCGGTCTCGCCCTCGGTGAGCGTGGCCCAGCCGTTCAGGCCGGAGGCATAGACCACCGGGAAGTCCAGCTGTTCTTCGGTCGCGCCGAGCTTGTCGAACAGGTCGAAAGTGGCGTTGATGACGTAGTCGGGGCGCGCACCGGGGCGGTCCACCTTGTTCACCACCACGATGGGCTTGAGGCCCAGGGCCAGCGCCTTCTTGGTGACGAAGCGGGTCTGCGGCATCGGGCCTTCGACGGCATCCACCAGCAGCAGCACCGAGTCCACCATCGAGAGCACGCGCTCCACTTCACCGCCGAAGTCGGCGTGGCCGGGGGTGTCGACGATGTTGACGTGGGTGCCCTTCCAGGACACCGCGCAATTCTTCGACAGGATCGTGATGCCACGTTCCTTTTCGATGTCGTTGTTGTCCATCACGCGCTCGGCGACCTTCTCGTTCTCACGGAAGGTGCCGGACTGGCGCAGCAGCTGATCCACCAGGGTGGTCTTGCCATGGTCCACGTGGGCGATGATGGCGATGTTACGGATTTGGATGCTCATAAAAACTCACTTCAGAACTGGTACGTCAGGCCGCGACTTCGGCGCCAAGCAAGGCCTGGACTTCCTGCGGGCTGAGCAGGCGGTCGGCGATCAGCTCGCCGGCCTTGATATGTGCGCTGCCCAGAAAGGCCTGGGGTTCGGGCCCGTAGACCTTCACCTGGCTCACATCTGCGGCGGCAACGCGTCGCCGCAGACCGGATAGAAAGCGGGCAGCCTCGGCAGCATCCAGACGCTGCTCCGGCCAGTCCGCCAGCAAGGCGTCCGGCGGGCGCAGCAGGTCTTCGCGTTCGGCCTCTGTCATCGCGGCGAGCGCATCCAGGCTGATGGCGCCATCCAGCGTCACCGGCCCACTGGAAGTGCGGCGCAGCGCGCTGAGGTGCGCACCACAACCCAGCACGCGACCGATGTCTTCGCCCAGGGTGCGGATGTAGGTGCCCTTGGAACAGCGCACCGCGATCGTCAGCTGCTCAGCTTGCCAGTCGAGGATGTCAATGCTGTGTATGGTGACCTGGCGCGCCGGACGCTCGATCTCGATGCCCTGACGGGCATAGTCGTAGAGCGCCTTGCCTTCGTGCTTGAGCGCCGAGTACATCGGTGGCACTTGCGAGATCAGGCCGGTGAACTGGGCACAGGCCGCCTCGATCTGAGCGCGGGTGACTGCCACCTCGCGCGTCTCCAGCAGCTCGCCCTCGCCGTCGCCGGTGGTGGTGGTCTGGCCCAGCCGGAGCGTGGCCTCGTAGGCCTTGTCGGCATCCAGGCTGACCTGGCTGAACTTGGTGGCAGCCCCAAAGCACAGTGGCAGCAGCCCCGTGGCCAGCGGGTCCAGCGTGCCGGTGTGGCCGGCCTTCTCGGCACGCAGCAGCCACTTGGCCTTCTGCAAGGCGTCGTTGCTCGACCAGCCCAGCGGCTTGTCGAGCAGCAGCACGCCGTGCACC
>Ga0207973_100355_pt1:2500-16073 | contig 16073 bp, 17 predicted proteins | sample LakWasMe82_HOW10_2_FD_183908 | JGI IMG/M metagenome (GOLD analysis project Ga0207973, IMG submission 183908) | Freshwater sediment methanotrophic microbial communities from Lake Washington under simulated oxygen tension - Sediment Metagenome... | ecosystem: Environmental > Aquatic >... | reverse complement strand
CTCGGCTTTGCGGCGGTGGTGCGCAGTGGCGGGCGGCAGCGCGCGGGCTTCATGCTGGCGGTGCTGGGCCTGTCGGCGCTGTCCTACCTGATGGAGAGCCTGCAGTTCTTCCTGCCGGGCCGTGCGCCCTCGCGGGCGGACTGGCTGCTCAACAGCCTGGGCGGCGCCATCGGCGGCCTGGGCGGCTGGTTGCTGCACCGGCACGGCGGCCTGCAGCGCTGGCATGGCTGGCGCGAGCGCTGGTTCGTGCCGCACAGCGCCGGCGCGCTCGCCTTGCTGGCGCTGTGGCCCGTGGGCCTGCTGTTTCCCGCCCCGGTGCCGCTGGGCCTGGGGCAATGGCTGCCGCGCCTGCGCGAATTGAGCGAGAGCGCGCTGGACGGCACGCCCTGGGCCATTACGGGGGAGCAGGCCGCGCAGCCGCTGCCCCTGCCGCCGGGGCTCGAGGCGATCGCCATCGCGCTGGGCCTGCTGGGCCCCTGCCTGCTGGCGCTCTCGGTGGCGCGGCCGGGCAAGCGCCGCGCCCTGCTGATCCTGGGTGCGCTGGCGCTGGGGGTGCTGGTGACGGCCTGGTCCACCGCGCTGAACTTCGGGCCGCAGCATGCCTGGGCCTGGCTGACCGCGCCCACCGTGCCGGGTCTTGCCACCGGCGTGCTGCTGAGCCTGCTGGCCTGCCTGGCGCCGCGTCGCGCCAATGCGGCCTTTGCCCTGGTGGTGCTGACGGCGCTGATCGCCCTCATCAGCGAGGCGCCCTCCGACCCCTATCTGCTGCAAAGCCTGCAGACCTGGGAGCAGGGCCGCTTCATCAACCTCTACGGCTTGGCGCAGTGGATAGGCTGGGTCTGGCCCTTCGCTGCGCTGGCCTGGCTGCTGTGGTGCGTGGTGCAGCGCGAGCCCGGAAGCCCCGCCAAACAGGGTTGACCCCAGGCACTGCCTACAATCGGCGCATGAGCTATTTCCAGCGCCACATCTTCTTCTGCCTCAACCAGCGTGACAACGGCGAGAACGCCTGCGCCCAGCATGGCGCGCAGGCCGGTTTCGACCATTGCAAGGCGCGCGTCAAGGCGGCCGGGCTGGCGGGCCCAGGCGGAGTGCGCGTCAACAAGGCGGGCTGCATGGACCGCTGCGCGGGCGGCCCGGTGGCGGTGGTCTATCCCGAGGCGGTCTGGTACACCTATGTGGACCAGAGCGACATCGACGAGATCGTCGACAGCCATCTGAAGGACGGCAAGGTGGTGGAACGCCTGCTGCTTCCCGAGAGCGTCGGACGCTGAGGCCGCCGTGAATCTGCACACTCAACGCCGGCAGATCGCCGGCCCCGCGGGCGAGCTGGAGTGCGCCATCGACGCGCCGGCCGAGGGGCAGGTCTTGCGGGGCACGGTGGTGATCTGCCACCCCAACCCCACGCAGGGCGGCACGCTGGACAACAAGGTGGTGCAGACGCTGGCGCGCGCCTTTGTGCAGCTGGGCTATCGCGCGGTGCGCTTCAATTTCCGCGGCATCGGCCGCTCGCAAGGCGCCTGGGACGAAGGGCGCGGCGAGGTCGACGATGCGCTGGCGGTGATCGCCGCGCTGCGCGAGCCCGGCCTGCCGCTGGCGCTGGCCGGTTTCTCCTTCGGCGGCTATGTGGCCTCGCAAGCGGCCCTGCGCCTGCCCGCCGACGCGCCCGCCGAGCGCCTCGCCCTGGTCGGCCCCGCGACTTCACGTTTTGATACCGCCGCCGTGCCCGCCGACACCCTGGTGATCCACGGCGAGGTGGATGATGTGGTGCCGCTGCAGGCGGTGCTGGACTGGGCGCGGCCGCAAAGCCTGCCCGTCACCGTGGTGCCTGGCGTGGGGCATTTCTTCCACGGGCAGCTGCCGTTGCTCAAGAACATCGTGCTGCGCAGCTGGCATCCCGCCTGAGCGCCGCGTCCGTCCCTGCTTTTCCCCTAGTTCCGATACCGGATGAAAGCCCTGATCGCCTTTGTGCTGGCCGTGGCCGGCAGCCTGGCTGTTCATGCACAAGCACCGCAGCCGCCCGAGATCGCCGCACGCAACTATGTGCTGGTGGACCTGAGCGCCAACCACAAGGTGCTGGCCGAGCGCGATGCCGACGCGCCCAATGACCCGGCCTCGCTGACCAAGCTGATGACGGCCTACATCGTCTTCAATGCGCTGAAGGAGAAGCGCCTCACGCTGGAGCAGGAGCTGAGCATCTCCAAGCGTGCCTGGGACGAGCGCAAGGGCGACCCCTCGCTGATGTTCATCGACACCACCATGCGCCCCAAGGTCGATGAGCTGCTGCGCGGCATGATCATCCTGTCGGGCAACGACGCCTCGGTGGCGCTGGCCGAGGGTGTGGCTGGCACGGTGGAGCAGTTCGTCGCGATGATGAATCGCCAGGCCCAGGCCTGGGGCCTGAAGAACACCAGCTTCACCAATGTGACCGGCCTGAGCGAGCCCGGCCACAAGAGCAGTGCGCGTGACTTGGCGGTGATTGCCGGTCACATCATCAAGGACTTCCCCGAGTACTACCCCTATTACTCGCAGCGCGAATACAGCTTCAACAAGATCCGCCAGCACAACCGCAATCTACTGCTGACGCGCGACCCCAGCGTCGATGGCATGAAGACCGGCTATACCGAGGCCGCCGGCTACTGCCTGGTCTCCAGCGCGCAGCGCGACTTCCCGAACGGCAAGCGCCGCCTGCTCAGCGTGGTGATGGGCACGGCCTCCAAGGAGGCGCGCGCCAACGAGAGCCAGAAGCTGCTGAACTGGGGCTACTCCGCCTTTGACGCGGTGCGCCTGTTCGACAAGGATCAGGCCGTCTCCACCGCCAAGGTCTGGAAGGGCGCCGTGCCCGAGGCCAAGCTGGGCGCCGAAGGCCCGGTGTTCGTGGCGGTGCCGCGCGGCGAGGGTGGCAAGCTGCAGACCCAGGTCGAGCGCACCGACCCGCTGGTGGCGCCGCTGGTCAAGGGCCAGCGCGTCGGCACCCTGAAGGTCAGCACCACCGCCGGCGTGGCGGTGGCCGAGGTGCCCCTGGTGGTGCAGGAAGCCGTGCCGCTGGCCGGCATCTTCGGCCGTGCCTGGGATGCGATCAGGCTGTGGATCAAGTAATGCCGCATTTGGCATGCGTGGCCGCAGGTGCCGGGCGTAAGCTAGGCGCATCGAAGAGGAGTGGTTCATGAGTGCATTGCCCGACGTCCCCTGCTACCTGAATGGCGCGTACTCGCCGCTGGCCGAGGCCAAGATCTCGGTGATGGATCGCGGCTTCATCTTCGGCGATGGCGCCTACGAGATGGTGCCGGTCTATGGCGGCCTGCTGTTCCGTTTCGACGAGCACCTGGCGCGCCTGGAGCGCAGCCTGGCCAAGCTGCGCATCGCCAACCCGCTCAGCCGCGAGCAATGGCTGGCGCTCGGGCGCCGGCTGGTGGCCGAGGTGGGTGTGCCCGATCAGTGGTGGTACATCCAGGTGACGCGCGGCGTGGCGCCGCGCGACCATGTGATGCCCAAGGACATTGCGCCCACCGTGTTCTCGTACAGCAGCCCGCAGAAGCCGGTGTCGGCCGAGCAGCGCCACCATGGCGTGGCCTGCGTGTCGGCGCGCGATTTCCGCTGGGAGCGCGGCGATATCAAGAGCGTGTCGCTGCTGGGCAATGTGCTGGCGCGGCAGATTTCGGCCGACCAGGGCGCGCTGGAGACCATCATGTTCCGCGACGGTTTCCTCACCGAGGCTTCGGCGTCCAATGTCTGGATCGTCAAGGAAGGCGCCCTGCTGGGCCCGCCCAAGAGCGAGCATGTGCTGGAAGGCATTCGCGTGGACCTGTTGCGCGAGCTGTGCGAGGAGGTGGGCATCGCCTACAACCTGCGCCCGATCTCCGAGGCCGAGGTGTTCGCCGCCGACGAGATCCTGCTCAGCTCGGCCACCAAGGAGGTGCTGGCCGTTACCACGCTGGATCGCGAGCCGGTGGGCCATGGCGCCCTGCATGGCAAGCCCGGGCCCGTGTATGGCCGCCTGTACGAGGCCTATCAGCGCGCCAAGCTGATGCAATCCATCTGAGGTCAATATGGATTTCAACCGACCCATTCCCCCCGAAGAATCGCTGATCGAATATCCCTCACGCTTTCCCATCAAGGTGATGGGCGCGCATGTGGAGGGTTTTGTCGAGGCCATCGTGATGGTGGCGCAGCAGTTCGACCCCGAGTTCGATGGCGCCACCGTGGAACGCCGCCCCAGCTCGGGTGGCAAGTACCTGGGGCTGACCATCACCGTCACGGCCACCAGCCGCGAGCAACTCGACGAGCTCTACCGCACCCTCACCACCCATCCGATGGTGAAGGTGGTGCTCTGAGCGCCACGCGCGCCCAACTCAGGCCTCGTTTGCGGGCGCCAGCTTGGCGTCGATTTCCTTGAGCTTGTAGGGTGCCGCATCGTCGCCATTGCGTGCGGCGATGTCGTACCAGTAGCGCGCCAGGCGCAGGTCCTGATCCACGCCCAGTCCGGCCTCATACATCGAGGCGAGCAGGTATTGCGCGCCCACATCGCCGCCCTTGGCCGCCTCGCGGTACCAATGCGCGGCGCCCGCCAGGTCCTGGGCAATGCCCCGGCCCAGATAGAGCGCGGTGGCGATGGCGACCTGAGCATCCACGCTGCCATGCTCGGCGGCGCGCGCATACCAGCTATTGGCCTGCCGCAGATCGGGCTTGCCCAGCAGGCCCTGCTCGTGGAACTGGCCCAGGCTCAGTTCGGCGCGGATCAGGCCGCCGGCGGCGGCGCGTTCCAGCAGCCGGCGCGCCTCGCGCAAGCTCGGCGCCGGCAACTCACCGCGGATGTGCATCATCGCCAGGTTGTAGTCGGCCAGCGGCACGGCGCGCCTGGAGAGCTCGCCGAAGCCGCGCGCGGCCGCTTTCAGATCGCCCTGCGCGTAGGCAGCAATGACGGCGTCGATGTCGGGTGCGGCCCAGCTCAAGCTGGAGTTGAGCAGCAGGGCGAGCAGGGCGAAAGCAAAGCGCATCGGGCATCCTTTGTGGCTGGGTGAACGCTAACTCAAACTCGGTCGCCTGGCGGGCCCGGGGCCTTACAGCGCACCAGCTAGGATGGCGGCATGATTGTGAAAACCCTGGGCCGCGTGGACTATGTGGCCACCCTGGAGGCGATGCGCGCCTTTACCGAGACGCGCGGCCCCGATACGCCCGACGAGATCTGGCTGTGCGAATTCGACCCGGTCTACACCCAGGGCCTGGCAGGCCAGGCCGCCCACCTGCTCAACCCGGGCCAGATTCCGGTGGTGCAGACCAACCGTGGCGGCCAGGTGACCTATCACGGCCCCGGCCAGGTGGTGGCCTACCCGCTCATCAATCTGCAGCGCCAGGGCTATTTCGTGCGCGAGTATGTGTTCCGGCTCGAGGCCGCCGTGATCCAGACCCTGGAGGGCTTTTGCATCACCGGTCATCGCGTCAGCGGCGCCCCCGGCATCTATGTGCGCCTGGACGATCCCGGCGCGCATGCCGCGCTCACCGGACCGGCCCATCCGGACGATCCCTTCCGCGGCCTGGGCAAGGTGGCGGCACTGGGCATCAAGGTCAGCCGGCAATGCACCTACCACGGCGTGGCGCTGAACGTCGCCATGGATCTGCAGCCCTTTACCGGCATCAACCCATGTGGCTATGCCGGCTTGCGGACGGTGGACCTCGCTACACTTGGCGTTTTCACCGATTGGCCCACTGTGGCCCAGCGTTTTGGCGAGCGGCTTGCCGCTCAGTTGGTGCGCTGAAGGAACGAGTACAAGGCGTCATGGCGACCGAGAACATCACCCACGAAGCGAAGAGCGGCGAGGCCTATGACGCCAGCGCCAAACAAAAGGCCCAGGCCAAGACGGCGCGCATCCCGATCAAGATCGTGCCGGCGGAGACGCTGAAGAAGCCCGACTGGATCCGCGTCAAGGCCGGTTCGCCCAGCACGCGCTTCTACGAGATCAAGCAGATCCTGCGCGAGCACAAGCTGCACACCGTCTGCGAGGAAGCCTCCTGCCCAAATATCGGTGAATGCTTCGGCCATGGCACGGCCACCTTCATGATCATGGGCGACAAGTGCACGCGCCGCTGCCCCTTCTGCGACGTCGGCCATGGCCGCCCCGACCCGCTGGATGCCAGCGAGCCCGAGAACCTGGCCAAGACGATTGCCGCACTCAAGCTCAAGTACGTGGTGATCACCAGCGTGGACCGCGACGACCTGCGCGACGGCGGTGCCGGCCATTTCGCCGAGTGCATCCGCCAGGTGCGCGCGCAAAGCCCCAGCACGCAGATCGAGGTGCTGGTGCCCGATTTCCGCGGCCGCATGGACCGCGCGCTGGACATCCTCAAGGCCGCGCCGCCCGACGTCATGAACCACAACCTCGAGACCGCGCCGCGCCTGTACAAGGAAGCGCGCCCGGGTTCGGACTACGAGTTCAGCCTGAACCTGCTCAAGCGCTTCAAGGAGGAAGTGCCAGGCGTGCCGACCAAGAGCGGCATCATGGTGGGCCTGGGCGAGACCGACGAGGAGATCCTGCAGGTGATGCGCGACATGCGCGCCCACAACATCGACATGCTCACCATCGGCCAGTACCTGGCGCCCTCCGGGCACCACCTGCCGGTGCGCCGCTATGTGCACCCGGACACCTTCAAGATGTTCGAGGCCGAGGCCTACAAGATGGGCTTCACCCATGCCGCCGTGGGCGCCATGGTGCGCAGCAGCTACCACGCCGACAAGCAGGCCGCACAGGCCCTGCAGGGCGCCAGCGGCGCCTGAGCTGATCAGGTCTCGGCCAGCAGCTGCTCCACCAGCCCGTGCAGGGCGGCGAAATCGGGCTCGCCCACATAGCGTTTGACGATCTCGCCGCGCTTGTTGATGAGCACGGTGGTGGGCGTCAGCTGCACGCGGCCGAACTGCTTGGCAATCTCGCCGGTGTTGTCGATCGCCACGCCGAAGGGAAGTTTGCGGCTCTCGGCAAAGTTGGCGACAAACGCAGGCGGGTCGTAGCTCATCGCCACCGCCACGGTGTCAAAGCCACGGGCCTTGAACTTCTCGTGCGTGGCGATGATTTGCGGCATCTCGTGCACGCAGGTGGTGCAGCTGGTGGCCCAGAAGTTCACCAGCACGACCTTGCCGGCCCAGGCGCTGGAGTCGACCTTGCTGCCGTCCAGCAGCACATAGCGCACCGCGGGGGCCTGCTCCTTCTTGGCCAGACTCTGGTAGCCCAGCCAGGCAGCGCCGCCGAGGGCGGCCACCATCACCACGGAAGCAAGCATGCGAGAGGTTTTCATAGCCCCGCCAGTGTAGGCCAGCGCCGCCGGCCCGCTGCTTCAGAGGGACTTTGAGAGTTCGAACAGCAGGATGGACGGCAGCGCGTCGGTGAGGTGCTTGCGCGCGATGCGTGCCATGCCGTCGCTGGTGGCGGTGGAGAGCTGGGTCACATGGTCCTCATCGAGCACCTCGACGAAGCTGAACTCCGGCACCTCGCGCAGCACGTCGGCGCGCAGCAGCTCGAAGGCCGCGCCGCGTTGGGCCGACTCGAACACGATGCCATGGGGCAGGCCTTCCAGGCAGAACTGGGTGGCCTCGTCCATGTTGTTGACCACGTCGATGATCAGGCCCATGTGTCGCACCGAGTCCTGGATCTGCGCGCGCAGCTCGCGCCGCGGCGTGACGATCAGCAGATGGCTGCCGGCCAGCGGCTTGGAATTGGTGGAGGGCTGGTGCTCGGGCTCCTTCTCCAGCACCGGCGGGGTGGCGCCAGGTTCGTCGCTGATGGTGTGCGGAAACTCCAGCGTCAGCACCGTGATGCCGGCCTCGTCCTCGCGCAGCGGCAGCACGCCCATGGTCAGCGCGGTCTGCTCCACCAGGCGCCAGGCCAGCGAATTCAAGGCCGGCGGCAGCTCCTGCTTGCGCGGGTCATCGATCAGGTCCAGCGAGCGATGCGCAAAGCGGCACATCAGGCGCGCCTTGGCGGGCCAGGGCGTCAGGTCCAGGCGCAGGTCGATCGACGAGTGCGTGCTGGCGAGGGCCCAGTCCAGCAGGGCATTCAGCAGCGAGAACAGCAGCGAGCCATCCGCCACGATCTCCACCGGCTTGAGCACCTGGCGCACCTGGATGCCGCGTGCCTGGGTCTCGCGGCTGCGATGCGCCAGCACGCCGCGCAACACCTGGGTCAGGTGCACGCGTTCGCGCGAGAGCCGCAGCCGGCCCGAGGCCAGGCGTGCCAGTTGCTGGCCCATCATGCCGGTCTCGCGCGCCAGCGCCACGTTGTCGCGCAGGGCGCGCAGGCTCTGCCGGTCGATCTGGCCGGTCACGACGAGGTTGTGCACCCGCTCCAGCGCCGCGCTCAGCGGCCCGGCGATCTCGGCGCCCAGCTGCTGCACGATCTCCGCCCATTGGGATTGGCTCGGCCCCTGCGCCACATCATTGGCGGCGGCAGCGGGCGGAGCAAGCGGGGTGGCGGGCGGGGTGGGCATGGATTGTTCTTGTTGAGCGACCGCCCGCGATGGCGAGCGGCGGGGTCGGTCGCCATGGTCCGGGCGGGGCCTGGGGGCGTCCATCCCCCGTCTCGGGGGAAACTTCCTCAGGGCAGGGGATGCGGCCCCGGTTTCGTGAACTCCCTCACGCGCAGGCTAACTTCAGCAGGATGGCCAGCAGCGCGTCCGGCGCGGAAATCATCGCGTCGTGGCCGGTGGCGATCTCGTGCAGGTCCCAGCCGGGCTGCTCGCGCACGCGCTGGCGCGCGATGGCGATGGTGGCCAGCGCCGGCGCCGTGCAGTCGATGAAGCTGCGCGGCAGGGCGGCCAGGCGCTGGGCGTCGAAGTGCAGCGGGCTGTCGTACACGCCGCCGGGCTGCGGGGTCTGGCGGCGCGCCACCCAGTCGGCATCCTCGGCCTGCAGGCCGAAGGCCGAGGGGGCTGCCGCGGGGATATGGCCATGGGCGGCAATCGCCGCGCGGCGCTCGGCCTGGGTGGTCTCGCTGTGGCGGCTGGACCAGCTTTCGCCCGGCAGCGGCACCACCGCATCCAGATAGACCAGGCGCCGGATGCGCGCGGCCATGCGGTCGGCCACGCCGGTTATCACCATGCCGGCGTAGCTGTGGCCCACCAGCAGCACTTGGTCGAGCTCCTCGGCCTCGATCACGCGCGCCACGTCCTCGATATGGGTGTGCAGCGTGATCTCCCGGCTGAGCTGATGGGCGCGTTCGCCGACGCCCGTCAGCGTGACCGGGAAGACGCGATGCCCGGCCGCCCAGAGCGGCGCCAGCACGCGCCGCCAGCACCAGGCACCGTGCCAGGCGCCATGCACCAGCACGATGCTGCTGCTCATGCGATCACCCCCTGTTCGCGCAGGGCCGCGATCTCGGCGGGCGCGTAGCCGAATTCGGCCAGCACCTCCTCGGTGTGCTGGCCCAGCAGCGGCGGGGCCAGCCGGTAGCTGACCGGCGTGGCCGAGAGCTTCATCGGGCTGGCCACCAGCGTCAGCCCGTCGCTGAGCGGGTGGGGCATGGGCACCGTCATCTCGCGGGCCTGGACCTGGGGATCGGCAAACACCTCACCCAGGTCGTTGATGGCACCGCAGGGCACCTTGGCGGCTTCCATGGCATCCAGCCAATGCTGCCGCGGCCGCGTCTTGAGCGCGTCGGCAATCATGGGCACCAGCAGCTCGCGGTGGCGTACCCGGTCGGCGTTGCTGGCAAAGCGTGCGTCAGCCGCCCATGCGGGGTGGCCGGCCAGTTCGGCGAACTTGGCGAACTGCTTGTCGTTGCCCACCGCCACGATCACATGGCCATCGCTGGCCTCGAACACCTGGTAGGGCACGATGTTCTGGTGCGCGTTGCCCATGCGCCGCGGCGGCACGCCGGTGCAGAGGTAGTTGGCGCCCAGATTGGCCAGCATCGCGACCTGGGTGTCCAGCAGGGCCATGTCGACGATCTGGCCCTGGCCGGTGGCATCGCGGTGGCGCAAGGCAGCCAGCACCGCTACGGTGGCATACATACCGGTGAACAGATCGGCCACCGCCACGCCCACCTTCTGCGGTCCGCCGCCGGGCAGGCCGTCGCGCTCGCCGGTCACGCTCATCAGGCCGCCCAGGCCCTGCACCGCATAGTCGTAGCCGGCGCGGTCCTTGTAGGGGCCGGTCTGGCCGAAGCCGGTCACCGAGCAGATCACCAGGCCGGGAAACTCCGCCAGCAGGCTCTGGGCATCCAGGCCGTAGCGGGCCAGGTCGCCGACCTTGAAGTTTTCCACCAGCACGTCGGCCTTGCCGGCCATTTCGCGTATCAGGGCCTGGCCGCGTGGGCTGGCGATGTCGATCGCGATCGAGCGCTTGTTGCGGTTCACGCCCAGGAAATAGGCGGCCTCGCTGCTGTCCTGCCCCTCGCGGGTTTTCAGATAGGGTGGGCCCCAGGCGCGCGTATCGTCGCCGGTGCCGGGGCGTTCGACCTTGAGAACGTCGGCGCCCAGGTCGGCCAGCGTCTGGGTGCACCAGGGGCCGGCCAGGACGCGGGAGAGATCGAGGACGCGTATGCCGGCCAGTGCGGTATTGGATGCGGGTGTCTGCATGGGGGGCATTTTGCGGTACGGCCGCTGGCGGCCTGCCCCGGGATAATGCGGTCATGTCGTTCTCTACCCAGACGCCGGGCCGTTGTGCCCTGCTCGCACTGGCCGGCGCGTTGCTGGCCTGCTCACCCGGACTCAACTGGCGCGAGGTGCGCCCCGAGCATGCCGGCCTGAGCCTGCTGTTCCCCTGCAAGCCCGAGGTGGAGAGCCGCCCCTTGCGCGCCGCATCGGCCGGGCAGCCGGCCCTGGAGATGGGGCTGGCCGTCTGCATGGCCGAGGGCGCGCGCTTTTCGCTCGCCTGGGCCGACGTGGACGAGCCCGCAAAATTGACGCCGGCGTTGGCGCAGATGCGTGCATCGCTGGCGGCCAAGCTGCATGCGCGGGCGGAGCCGGCGCAGCCGCTCGCTCTGGCGGGCATGACGCCCAACCCCGAGGCATTGACGCAGGCCTTGCGTGGCGGCCAGGCCGAGGGGCGGGACGTGCAGGCCGAGGTGGCGGTGTTCGCGCGCGGCCTGCGCGTGTACCAGCTGGTGCGCCTGGGGCCGCAGGCCGGCGGGCCGGCCTGGGAGAGCTTTCTGAACTCGGTGAAGTTGCAGGACCGATAATCCTGCCATGCCCGGTCTGCTCGTGATTGCCCATGCCCCGCTGGCCTCCGCCCTCAAGGCGGTGGCCGAGCACACCTTCCCGAACTGCGCGCCGCAGCTGTCGGTGCTCGACGTCACGCCCGATATGACGGCCGAGCTGGTGGAGTCGCGGGCTCGCGCGCTGTTGGCCGCGGGCGGTCATGCCGAGGCCCTGGTGCTCACCGACGTGTTTGGCGCCACGCCTTGCAATGGCGCTCAGCGTCTGCTCGACGCCAGCGGGCATGTGCGTGTGCTCAGCGGGGTGAACGTGCCGATGTTGTGGCGTTCGCTGTGCTATGCCCACGAACCCCTGGATGCCCTGCTGCAGCGTGCCGCCGACGGTGGCAAGCAGGGAATTTTGCAGGGCGAGTCAGCCCAAACCGTCTCCAACGTGTCCTCCTGACCTGTCCATGATCAAGTCCAATCTGACCATCAGCAACAAGCTGGGCTTGCATGCCCGTGCCTCGGCCAAGCTCACCAAGCTCGCCGGCTCCTTCCAGTGCGAGATCTTCATGAGCCGCAACGGCCGCCGCGTGAATGCCAAGAGCATCATGGGCGTGATGATGCTGGCCGCCGGCATGGGCGCCCAGGTGGAGTTGGAGACCGAGGGCCCGGACGAGCAGGCGGCCCAGGACGCCATCACCGCGCTTGTCAACGACAAGTTCGGTGAGGGTCAGTAGGCTCAGGCCTCGTTGAGGAAGTGCCGGCGATAGCGTGCCGGCAGGTCGGCGATGCGCATCATCATGGGCAGGTCGGCGGTGTTGAAGTCGGGGTCCCAGGCCGGGCGGCCGAGGATGCGCGCGCCGCAGCGCAGATAGCCCTTGATCAGCGGCGGGGCCTCGACGCTCATGTCGTGGCGCAACTCATCCACCGGCAAGGGCAGGCGCGGGCGCACCTGCCATTCGATGCCGGCCAGATGGGTCTTCTCCAACTGCTTCCAGAGGCTGGCGGCGTAGTGGCCGCCGTCGCGCATGCTGACGCTGGCGCAACCGATCATGGTGTCGAGCCCGTTGCGCAGCATGAATTCGGCCAGCGCGCCCCACAGGGCCATGATGGCCCCGCCCGAGCGGTGCTCAGGGTGCACGCAGGAGCGACCTAGTTCCACCATCTGCGGACGCAGGCTGCGCAGTCGCGTGAGATCGAACTCGGTTTCGCTGTAGAGCCCGCCGGCGCGCAGTGCGGCGGCCGGGGTCAGCACGCGGTAGGTGCCAATCACTTCGTCGGGGCGGCCGTGCTCGTCCAGGGTGCGCACCAGCAGGTGCTCGCAGAAGGGGTCAAAGCTGTCGATGTCGTGACCCACCGGCGCGCCCTGCGGGACGCTCAGGCGCGCGCCCATCTCCTCCACGAAGACCCGGTATCTCAGACGCTGGGCTTGGCGAACTTCCTCTTCAGTGCGCGCCCAGACCACGTCCAGGCGAGTGCGGGCCAGCCCCTGGGATTCCAGCGCGGAGCCCGCTGGAAGTGACCTCCGAGGCGCCTGGGGCGCATGCAGTTCGGAGAAGGGCAGTGTCGGCAAAGGGAGATCCCTCATGATCGGCCTTGTCGTTGTTGGACGAACGTGATGCTCGGCTGCGGCGGTGACGCGGGCGTGACCAAGCGGTGACGAAATCGTGACCCGCCCGCACGCCCACGCGCGCGGGTGTCCCTGGGGTTGGGTGCGACGGCACGCTGCTACATTCAACGCATGAGCTTTCAGGTCTTTGGCATTCCTGTTTCTCGCGGCGTCGCCATCGGGCGCGCCGTGCTGGTCGCGTCCAGCCGCGTGGACGTGGCTCATTACTTCATCGAAGAGGCCGCGGTTGCCGCCGAAATCCAGCGCGCCCTGCGCGCCCGCGACGAGGTGGCGCGTGAACTGGAGACGCTCAAGCAAGACCTGCCTGCGGACGCGCCGCATGAGCTAGCGGCCCTGCTGGATGTGCATCTGATGCTGTTGCACGACGACGCCTTGCTGGGCGCCACCAAGCAGTGGATCGTCGAGCGCCACTACAACGCCGAGTGGGCACTGTCCGCCCAGCTCGAAGTGCTGGCGCGCCAGTTCGACGAGATGGAAGACGACTACCTGCGCGAGCGCAAGGCCGATCTGGAGCAGGTGGTCGAGCGCATCCTGTCGGCCCTCGCGGCCGAGCAGGGTGGCGCGCATGTGGGCGCGGCCGCGGTGGTCAACCGCGACTTCGCGGGCGAGGACCCCTTGCTGCTGGTGGCGGCCGACATTGCGCCGGCCGACATGATGCAGTTCAAGCGCAGCGTGTTCCACGGCTTCATCACCGACATTGGCGGCAAGACCTCGCACACCGCCATCGTGGCGCGCAGCATGGACATCCCCGCCGTGGTGGGCACGCGCGAGGCCTCGCGCCTGATACGCCAGGACGACTGGGTGATCATCGACGGCGATG